>Ga0213867_1000089_pt1 | contig 40017 bp, 42 predicted proteins | sample PICome_12_FD_160120 | JGI IMG/M metagenome (GOLD analysis project Ga0213867, IMG submission 160120) | Coastal seawater microbial communities near Pivers Island, North Carolina, United States - PICO540 | ecosystem: Environmental > Aquatic > Marine > Coastal | place: USA: North Carolina... | reverse complement strand
CAAATTGAATAATTTAGATTGCAATATTTAGAGATTTCTTAAAAGTACTTTCAGATTTGTTGAAATAAATTCAAAGGTTTTTAGATTTGATTGAAATTAATTCAAATAATTCTTAAAAACAGTGAAAAAAATTGAAGCAATCATTAGGAAATCTACTTTCGATGAGGTAAAAAAAGCACTTCACGAAATAGAGGTTAACTTCTTTAGTTATTGGGACGTAACTGGAGTAGGTAACGAGAAACAAGGACATGTATACAGAGGTATTAGTTATTCAACTTCTGACATACAGCGTCGCTATTTATCAATTGTAGTATCAGAAGACTTCGTAGAAAAGACAGTCAATACCATCATGCAAGCTGCACGAACAGGTAAGGTTGGAGACGGGAAAATTTTCGTTTCAGACGTAAGTGATGCATACAGAATCAGAACAGGAGAAAACGGTTACGCCGGAATCAATTAAAAAACACATTATGGAAAACGCAATTTTTACAGCCAATAATGTATGGATGATGCTCTGTACAGGATTAGTATTCTTTATGCACCTTGGCTTCTCATTTTTAGAAATAGGTCTTACAAGACAAAAAAACACAATCAACATTTTATTTAAGAATGTATTTATCATTACCGTCGGTTTGTTACTCTATTACATTGGCGGATTTAACTTAATGTATCCTGGATTTGAAGACGGCGATTCTGGCTTTTTCAAGTTTGCAGGATTTGGTATTGCAGCTCCTGATGGAGGAATGACACCCGCATATGCTGATGGTGGTTACACCTGGTGGACAGACTTTTTATTCCAGGGAATGTTCGCAGCAACCGCAGCTACCATCGTTTCTGGTGCAGTTGCAGAGCGTGTTAAATTACCTTCATTCTTCATCTTTACCATTATTTATGTAGGGCTTGTATACCCAATCGTAGGTTCATGGAAATGGGGTGGTGGATTCTTAGATAGCTTAACCATTGGTGAGGCTTCAGGATTCTATGACTTTGCAGGATCAACACTTGTGCACTCTGTTGGAGGATGGGCTGCAATCATCGCAGTAGCGCTATTAGGCCCTAGAATTGGGAAGTATTCAGACGATGGCTCAGTTCGAGCAATCCCAGGTCACAGTTTACCATTCACCACGGCAGGAGTACTTATTCTTTGGTTAGGTTGGTTTGGTTTTAACGGTGGTTCTGTACTTTCTGCAGATCCAGAGTTAACTTCACTAACCTTGGTAACAACATCTTTAGCCGCAGCAGCGGGAGGTGTATCTGCATTTTTAGTGTCTTACTTTAAGTTTAAAAACTTTGATTTAACCATGTTCTTAAATGGTATTCTTGGTGGTCTAGTTAGTATCACTGCTGGAGCGGATCAAATGAGCCCTAACGATGCGGTTATTATCGGTCTTATCGGTGGTGCAATCATCGTATTTGCAGTTTCATTACTCGACAAACTCAAATTAGACGACCCTGTAGGTGCAATCGCAGTTCACTTAATTGCTGGTATCTGGGGAACATTAGCTGTTGGTCTTTTCGGAGCACTTGCCTCTGCCGATCAATTCTTAGTTCAATTAGTAAGTGTCGGAATCGTAGGTGCATTCTGTGTGATTTCAGCATTCATAATTCTATTCATTTTAAAAGTCACTATGGGAATTAGGGTCTCTAAAGAAGAAGAATTAGAAGGGCTAGATATTCACGAACACGGAATGGATGCTTATCCTGATTTCAGAATGAATCAACACTAAAAAAAATAAACGGAGCGTTTTGCAGAACGCTCCGTCACATTATTATTTTCAAAATTATACTCACATGAAAACAACAATTATTACAAATATTAAAAAAAATTATTTTATTCTTTTCTTCGCGGCAATCTCAAGTTTGACAATGGCTCAAGAAAGCCCGTCAATCAGCTTTAGCGGAAGTATCGATGCCTACTTTAGAGGAAATTTAAATGCTCCTAATGACGAAAATGCCATTGCGCAGGGATCCTCTTTTGCGAACTTACCTGGTTTTTCTTTAGGTATGGCTAACATTATTGCGAGTTATGAAGGCGAAAACTTTGGTGCCGTTGCAGATTTAGTTTTTGGACCAAGAGGTACAGACGCTATTTTCGCATCTCCAATGTATTCGTTAACAGGTTCTATCCTTAACCAATTATATGTGTATTGGAGTCCTTCGGAAAGCGTAACCTTCACCATGGGTAACTTTAACACCTTCCTCGGTTATGAAGTAATTTCTCCTAGTGGAAATTTCAACTACAGTACTTCTTACCTTTTCTCTTATGGTCCATTTAGCCACACAGGTTTAAAAGTTGACTTCGATTTAGGTAATGATTGGAGCGCGATGTTGGGTGTATTCAATCCGACAGATCTTACTGAATTTAATCCTACCGGAGACTATGCTTTTGGAGCTCAACTCGGTTATGCAGGTCAATACCTTAACGCATTATCAAGCCAAGGTGGATTCGAAATTGACTATACTGGTGGATTCAATGCTTCTGAATCTTTCTACGTAGGTATCAACGCAGCGCATTATTCAGAATCAGAAACAGATATTTCGTTTTCAGGATTTGCCCTTTATCCACAAATAAGCATGTCAGAGACTTCAGCCTTTGGTGTTCGTGCAGAATACTTTGCTGAAACTGGTTATTTTGGTGCAATCGGTGCTAGCGATGCTGACGGAGACTCAAGTGTTTTCGCACTTACACTTACTGCCAATTTTGATGTTGGAGCATTGAGCATCAAACCTGAATTGAGATTTGACAATGCATCAGAAGAGGCGTTCATCAACAACACTGCCGATCCATCAAAATCTTTAAGCACTTTCTTCTTAGCAACTGTTTTAAGTTTTTAATGTAGTCCCTTAAGTTTTGCCTTAAATCTAATCAGATTTAAAGTTCAGTTCTCCTGCTCTAATAGGATACTCGAGATAATTCTCCTCGGGTACCAAAGGGCAGGAGAATTTTTTATTATACACACAGTAAGGGTTATACGCTTTGTTGAAGTCTAGCTGAATACTATCCTTCAAAGGGGAACTCAAATCGATATATCGACCACCTCCATAAGTATCAAAACCAGAAGTTTGATCTGCAAATGGCAAAAATAAATAATCGTCTTCTGAGTCTATATTCTGATAAACCGCCAGACGAAATTCTTTATCTTCTAGTTGGAATTTCAACCAACCATAGATAATTTGTTCCTCGACGCGCTGTGTATTGGTTCGTAATTTTATGACAACAGGTCTTGTGTTTTTTTCAAAAGCAGCATCGACTTGAAACTCCTCAGAAGGCTCATAAAACCTTAGAGACTCAAAACTTTTCTTATCCTTTAAAAGCAATGGACTCAATTCAGGATCCTTAAAAGTTTGGTTCTTGTCGTTTTGCCATTGGTAAACCGTATGCAAAGCTTCTGGAATAGTAGAAAGATCGACAGTGATTTTGTCCTCATGGTATCGCTTTGTTTGACAAGACGAAATTAAAAGTCCAGAAATTAGTATAAGAGTTAAACGGTGCTTCATACTAATTCAAACTTAAATTATTTTTTACGAGTTGAGAGAGAACGATGTGTGTTCTCGTTTCACCGTATTCAATCAAAGTATCGATCAATTGTTCTAAATGGTGTTGATCTCGTAAAATCACCTCCATAATAATATTTTCATTTCCAGTAACGCGATAGCAGTTTTGAACTTCTTCAATTTTGTTTACACGAGTTAAAAACGCCTTTAATTTACCCGTAAATGCTCTTAGGTGAATAATTGCATGTAATTGCTTGTCTAATTTTTGATGAGAAAGGTCTACGCTATAGCCCGTGATAATTTCGTCATCTTCCATTTTGCGAATACGTTCAGCTACAGAAGGAGAACTCAAACCTACCTTTTTAGATATTTCTGTGAATGAAATTCGCGCATTTTCTTGTAAAGCTTTCAGTATTTTATGATCTAAATTATCCATTTAAAAAATTAAAGAAATTTTTATAATTAAGTTAAAATTAAAGGTTTTATCGGAAATATAGCAGCAATCTTAATGTAATTCTACAGATTTAACCTGTAATTTTAAAGAAATTGTTAATGAAATGAATCGAAGTATTTCAAATTGTTCCAGTGAACTTCTCAAATTGAGCACTTCGCTTAATTATTTTTACGATACGGCTTATAATCATAGCTCTAAGGCTTTTAAAAATGAGCTCTTGCACGCTCTTGATACAGACATTAAAGTATTAAATGAGCAAACCAAAGCCTTGGTCAATCCGATGAGCTCAGCTCTTAAAAAAGAATACAGTTTCAATTTTGCAACCATTATTATCAAAAACCTCAACCAGTACACTAGAGGTTTAGAATTCATGGAAATTGACGGGAGAGATTACCTCAAAATAATGCGAAAAGAATTTGTATACATGCGCCGTCTTTTAAAAAAATGGCATCTCGGCTAATCGACTTAAGCTTTGATTTTTAATTGACTCAAATAAGAAATGGCCACTTGATTAAATTTCGAAGGCATTTCTACATTGACTACATGACCGCAGTTTTCAAAAATTTCAAGTGTAGATAATTTGCAGCTTGAAGCTACTTTTCGAATGGCTGGTAAAAACAGATAATCTTCACCACCCATTATATACAACACCGGTATATTCAGTTTTGAAGCCCTTAAAAACCGTAATAGTGGATTCAATTCAGAGGTCATTTTAAACCACTTCAAAAACTCTTTTTGATATAATTTTTTAGCCTCTCTAACAAACAAAGACCTGGATTCTTTATGGTTTTTGTGAGGCATAATGATAAAGGCAAAAAAGCGATAAAGCCATATATAAGGAACAACAGACTTAAAGACTCTACCGAGCCCCATCAAAAACTGAGATCTCATGTTTAATTTGACTATAGCGCCACCCATTATAAGCGATAAAGCTCGTCCAGGATGCTTTTCTGCAATATTTCGTATAAGAATAGAGCCCAGTGAAATACCCACAAAATGCGATTTGGTAATTTTTAAATGATCCAAAACCTCAATGATATCTTGAGTAATACGATCAAAGGTATAGCGTTCGTTAAAGGCCTCCTTTACGTTCATCTTCGAATTGCCGTGACCTCTCAAATCCAATAAAAGAACATTAAATTCCTTTCTGAAGTCTCTAATTTGTTTAAACCAAATAGAAGAACTACCACCGGCACCGTGCACAAACGTGACCCAGGGTTTATTGGCATCTAATTCAAAGCATTGATAATGAAGCATGCCTAAAAATACTAATTAAAAGGATTTTTGAAGTAAAGTACTCATTTGTTTTTGGAGTTCAGCCGCAGCCTCTCCAGCTTTTATGGCGAAGTCGTCACCCTCTGAAGCAAAAATAATTCCTCGTGAACTATTGATCAACAAACCGTAATCTTCTATAAGGCCGTGATTCAAGACTTCTTCTAAAGACCCCCCTTGAGCACCCACTCCAGGAATTAATAAAAAATGATCGGGCAAAATTGCTCTTATTTCTTGAAGTGCTTCTGCTTTTGTAGCACCAACGACATACATTAAACGCTCTGCATGCGCATATCTAGCTGTCTTTGACAAAACTTCTTTATACATCGGATAGTGTTCTCCGTGAAGTTGAAATTCAGACGCACTTGCGTTTGAGGTCAAACCCAAAACAATGGTGAATTTCTCAGAATACTTGAGAAAAGGAAGAATAGAATCACTACCCATATAGGGAGCAACCGTAACCGCATCAAAATCCATGGCCTCAAAAAAAGCCTTTGCGTATTGATCTGCAGTGTTTCCTATATCCCCTCGCTTTGCATCTGCGATCGTAAAATGATTGGGATAATTTTCATTGATGTACTCAATGGTTTTTTCAAGACTTTGCCAACCCTTAACACCTCGCGATTCGTAAAATGCTGTATTTATTTTATAGGAAACACAATGTGAATGCGTTGCATCAATTATGGCCTTGTTAAATTCAAATACTGCATCTTGATGTTTTTTTAAACTGTCGGGGATTCGCTCAATATCTGAATCTAAGCCCACGCATAAAAGGCTCCTTTTCAATTGAATTTGCTCGATTAAATCGCTTCTTGTCATCTTAAGTTAGCATTAAAAAGTTTCTGAGGCTTCTTTTAACTTTTCGGTGTTTTCAACAAGTCTCAACTCATCAATAATTTTCTGAACATCTCCATCGATGATGTTGGTCAAATCGTATAGTGTCAAACCAATTCTGTGATCTGTTACTCGTCCTTGTGGATAATTGTACGTTCTAATTTTTGCAGAGCGGTCACCTGAACTCACCTGAGAGTTTCGCTTTGCCGCATCTTCTTCTTGTTTTTTGGCCAACTCTAAATCGTATAACCTCGAACGCAATACTTTAAATGCTTTCTCTTTGTTTTTGTGCTGTGATTTTTGATCCTGACATTGCGCCACAAGTCCCGTAGGAACGTGGGTAAGTCGAACGGCTGAATAGGTGGTGTTTACGGATTGCCCACCAGGACCAGAAGAACAGAAGAAGTCTATTCTCACATCTTTTGGATCAATTTGAACATCAAAATCTTCAGCCTCTGGAATAACCATTACTGTAGCTGCAGAAGTGTGCACTCTTCCTTGAGTTTCTGTTTGTGGAACCCTTTGAACTCGGTGCACACCAGCTTCAAATTTTAATGTTCCATACACATCTGCACCACTAACTTCAAAATGAATTTCCTTGTATCCACCCGAGGTCCCTTCACTGAGGTCTATGATATTTGTTTTCCAACCTTTTGATTCACAGTATTTAGTGTACATCCTAAACAAATCTCCAGCGAAAATACTTGCCTCATCTCCTCCTGTTCCGGCTCGGATTTCCATGACCACATCTTTGGTATCTTCAGGATCTTTAGGAATCAACAGAAATTTTATTTCTTCTTCTAATTGGGGTAAGGTATTCTTGGATTCATCCAGTTGCAACTTGGCCATTTCAACCATTTCAGCATCACTTCCGTCGGCTATGATTTCTTCCGCCTCTTTTAAATTATCCAAGCAATCGAGATAAGCCGCTCGTTTTTCTACCATCAATTGAAGGTCTTTGTATTCCTTGTTCAATTGTATGTAGCGTTTTTGATCAGCAATGATATCAGGTTGAATAATCAAGTCTGATACTTCGTCAAAACGTTGTTTAATGATGTTGAGTTTGTCTATCATGAGCTATAAAATCACCTCATCGCGAAATTACGACAATTTCAGGCATTGAAAATGTGCTAGTTGTATTCAAAAACTCCCTTATCGCTGGAAATAGTCAATCGTTTAGAATCAGAAGATTCCACGCGTCCGATAATTTGAGCTTCTACACCAAAGGACTTAGAGATTTCAATCATTTGCTGCGCTGAAACTTCGTCGGTATAACACTCCAATCGGTGACCACAGTTGAACACTTGATACATTTCTTTCCAATCGGTATTAGAGCTTTTTTGAATGTATTCGAATAAAGCAGGTACAGGTAAAAGATTGTCCTTCACAATATGTAAGCCCTCTACAAAATGAAGGATTTTTGTTTGCGCTCCTCCACTGCAGTGCACAAATCCATGAATTTTTTCAAAGTCACATTGGTCGAGAATCTTCTTTACGATTGGTGCATAAGTACGTGTTGGAGACAGTACCAATTTACCCATATCAACAGGCACCTCATCCAAAATTTCGGTGAGACCGTGATTACCCGAATAAACCAATTCGTCTGCTATAGAAGGGTCAAAACTTTCTGGATATTTATTAGCCAGTTCTTTGTGAAAAACATCATGACGAGCAGAGGTTAAGCCATTGCTTCCCATACCCCCGTTATAAGCTGTTTCATAGGTTGCTTGACCAGAAGAAGAGAAACCGACAATTACATCACCGGCAGTTATTCTCGAATTGTCAATCACATCACTTCTTTTCATGCGAGCGGTGACGGTAGAATCGACAATTATCGTTCGCACAAGGTCGCCTACATCAGCCGTTTCACCTCCGGTAGAATGAATACGAATACCATTTTCAGCCAACTCGTCGATCAGTTCTTGTGTTCCGTTAATAATTGCACTTAACACCTCCGCAGGAATTAAGGATTTATTTCTTCCTATGGTTGAAGACAACATGATGTCTGTTGTTGCTCCTACGCAAATCAAATCATCAATATTCATAATCAGAGCATCTTGAGCGATACCCTTCCAAACACTCAAATCGCCAGTTTCTTTCCAATACATATAGGCTAAAGAAGATTTTGTACCTGCTCCATCGGCGTGCATAACGATGCAATGTTCGTCGCTGGCTGTCAAATAATCTGGAACAACCTTACAAAAAGCTTGTGGAAATAATCCTTTGTCAATTTTAGATATGGCTTTGTGCACATCTTCTTTGGCGGCTGATACACCTCTTTGTGCGTATCGATTAGAATGTTTTTGGCTCATAGGTAAAAGTTAGCACAAAATTAAGATTATATCTTTTGTAATGTTAAAAAAATCAGATGATGATTTTACGGAATTTTATTTTTAAGGAATTAAAAATTATGAAAAATGTAAAAATTTGATTCTCATATTTTTAAACAAAAGATTAGAGATGAATTTTGCATATTTTTGCTCTTTAATATTCAATTTCGAAACAATGAACAAATCAAAACTAGAGTATATATGGCTTGACGGATATACTCCCACACAAGAACTAAGAAGTAAGACAAAAATCGTAAAAGACTTTGACGGTAAGCTTGAAAGCTGCCCAATGTGGTCTTTCGATGGAAGTTCAACACTACAAGCTGAAGGAAATTCTTCAGACTGTTTACTTAAACCTGTGGCTATCTATCCTGATCCTGATCGTATCAATGGTTGGTTGGTGATGACTGAAGTAATGAATGCTGACGGATCTCCTCACGTGTCTAACCACAGAGCTGAAATCGATGACGATGATAATGACTTCTGGTTCGGATTTGAACAAGAATACTTCCTGATGGACACTGAAACAGACTTGCCTTTAGGATTCCCAAGAGGAGGATTCCCTGGGCCACAAGGTCAGTACTACTGCTCTGTAGGTGGACGTTACACTTGGGGTAGAGATTTTGTTGAAGAGCATTTAGACATTTGCTTAGAGGCTGGATTAAACGTTGAAGGAATCAACCAAGAGGTTGCTCCAGGACAATGGGAATTTCAAGTGTTTGCCAAAGGAGCAAAACAAGCTGGAGATCAAATCTGGGTTGCACGTTATTTATTAAACCGTGTAACTGAAAAATACGGATATTATATCGAACTTCACCCTAAGCCTGTTCACGGTGACTGGAATGGTTCTGGTATGCACGCAAACTTCTCGAACACTACTTTAAGAACTGCAGGTTCTAAAGATGTTTATGAGAAAATTTGTGAAGCATTTAGACCGGTTGCAGAAGAGCACATCAAAGTTTACGGCGCACATAACGACCAAAGACTTACAGGATTACACGAGACACAATCGATCAACGAATTCTCTTTTGGAGTATCTGACCGTGGAGCATCTATTCGTATCCCAATCGCAACTGTAGAGAGTGGATGGAAAGGATGGTTAGAAGACAGAAGACCTGCTTCTAATGCTAACCCATACGAAGTTGCAGCAAGAATTATCAAAACAGTTAAATCTGCTTAAGACATCAATTCTTTATTATAGTAAAGCCCTCCATTGGAGGGCTTTTTTTATATGACTCGGTAAATAAAGTAAATATAAAAGGAGAGCAAAATTATACCATCTCGCCATCCTAGTTTCATTTTGCTTGGAATAAAGACCAACAGCAACAATAGCGCAGAAATAACTAGCATATAAACCGCATCACTGTCAATCAAATTTGAATCCCCAACTGGAATAGGGGTTATCATAGCAGTAATTCCTAAAACGGCAAACAAATTAAAAATGTTTGAGCCGATAAGGTTTCCAATAGAAATGGCTTTTTCCTTTTTAATCATCGCCATAATAGAGGCCGCCAATTCAGGTATACTTGTTCCCACCGAGACAATTGTAATTCCGATGACCCTGTCACTTACTCCAAAGTCTTCGGCAAGTGCTTTCGAACCACGCACTAACAATTCTGAGCCTCCCCAAAGTCCTATTCCCCCAATAAAAAGGTATATAATGGTGGTATTCCAATTCAAAACCACATCATCTGCTGCAAACTCATCAACAACACCTTCTTTATTCCCAGAAGACAAGAGATAAATCAGAAACAATATCAATGCCAAAAACATGAGTAAACCTTCTGTGGCATCAAGTTCGTAATCAAAAACAACAAAGGTGTAAAACGTAATAGTGGCAATCATTAACATAGGCCAATCAACTTTGTAAAATGAAGGTTCAATCGTTATTGTTCCCAATAAAAGGGTAACACCTAAAACAAGCCCTAAATTTGCAATATTAGAACCAACTACATTTCCCAAAGACAAGTCTGGAATACCAGAAACAGCAGCATTAACGCTCACCAAAAGTTCTGGAGCTGAAGTAGCGAAAGAAACTACCGTCATTCCAATGACTACTTTTGAAATATTTAATTTCAGAGACAAGGAAACTGACGATTTGAGCAGGTATTCACCTCCCAAAATCAAAAGTGCTAGACCAAAAACAACAAAAGCAAAATTCAACATGCACATCAATTTAAATTCAAAATTACCGATTTGTGTGGTATCTCATCCAATTAGTTTTATATTTCATGACTATGAATTACGAGCAGCATTTTGATTCTTTTTTAAAATATAGAGGTAAGGATTTGTCGGGCGTAGGAAGTATTGAAATTGGCCATTGGTGTAAACATTTTAGTCATAAAAGTGTTTTAGATATCGGATGTGGCACGGGTATCCCCATAAGCATCTTGTTTGATCAAAATAAAAATAACATCTACGGTATTGACCGCTCACCGAGAATGATTCAAGCTTTTCAAAAAAACCTACCCGAAGCCAATTCTGAATGCGAGGATATCTTATCGTCTGATTTTTTTAATTTAAAATTTGATATCATTATTGCTTGGGGAGTACTCTTTTGTTTCAATGCAGAAGAACAAAATCTAATACTAGCCAAGGTGAGTAAACACTTAAAATCTAATGGCAAATTTATTTTTACCGCTCCCACTCAAAAAGCGTTTTGGACAGATGTTATGACAGGGCAACAATTAGAATCGCTTGGGCGTGATAAGTACCTTGATCTTTTTAAAATTACAGGACTAAAACTAGAAAAGGAATTTGAAGACAGTGGTGAAAATCACTACTACGAATTATCTAAGGTTGGTTAAAGCAAACCGCAATTATGCGCTGCAACAAACAAACACATCAGAAGAAACAAGAGGGATGGAAGGCGCTGCTTAAAAGGATTACCCACCTTGACATGAGCAATATGCGCACTAAACATGAAGAATGCCATTCCTAAAGAAGCGTATAGGTTTAGTTCTTGATAACAAAGTCCGAGCAAAAGAAGAGCTGAGAGTGAAATTTTAGCAGCTCCAACAAAATTTCTAAAATGCTCTGAAAAGCCGAATTGTTCAAATTCAGACAGTACATTGTGATATCTAAAAATCCAAACAATGTACACAGATACAGCGACTACAATTTGAAAAATGTTAGAAATAATCTCCATTTTATGATATTTTGTACAGTAAGTTAACTTTTTTTTCTGCACAGCAAGAACTATAAGTCGCTATCTCTATAAGTGCAGCCCAAAAATTCAGTGCTTTAAACGGTATGAATAGACGGTCTTCGACTCTAAAATCAATAAAAAAGGGTAGCTTTTACACTACCCTCTTCTCTACTAACAATCAAAACTCTAAGTTTCTTAGTATCCTAACGATTATAGCTAATGTTTATTGTTTTTTACAATTAAAAATAGTTATTTTGAGAGGTGTATTTAGACATCATTTCAGACTTAAATAACCTTGAGGTAGTTGTAAAGTATAGAACATTAATAGAAAACCTTTCAGACTTCGATCGCTTATCTATTTCTTTACTATTCTTTAGCAGCGTATACCTCTTCTCCAAAATTGCAGACCGTTTTAGGCGAAAAAAAGTAATAATCGTTGATGAAAAAGCAGCCCTGCCAGAAACCGATCCAAAAAGCAAAAAAAGCGGCTTGTATGAGACCAAGAAAAAAATAAAAAACGGCTTATACATTGACAAAAGTGATAGGAGAATTCAAAAAAGAAAATACAGGCTAAACAATGAGGACTTCAAAATAAAATACATCAAGTACAGCTTTAAAAACATAGCTTACAATCCAAATTGTACAGGGCATAGATTACAGAATAAATTTTATAAAGCTTAACTTGACTTTAAGAAATACGATTTGATTTTAACTAAGCCTTAAAGACCTGATTAAAGCATTAATTGTAATTTCGAAGCACTAAAGCGACAACTATGATTAAAGCAATTTTCTTCAGTTTATATACACTTCTTACTATCCCTTTAAGCCTATCAGATTCTTATGAGCCCATTACCTTTAAGATTGATAAAGACACCAGTGATGAGCAAATTTTAGTCATCAAAGACCAGCTCCAAGAACAGGGGATTGATTTTTCATATACCATAACAAGAAATGAAAAATTAGAAATCACTTCGCTCAGTTTAGAATTGAGATCAAAAAACAGTAGATCAAAAAACACTGTGGGCAGCGGTGGTAACAAACCCATTCAACCCTTTACCATTGTCATAGATCCAGAAAGAGGCAGCTCAATGATTTCACAGGGTGCTACATCCAAAAGTTTCAATAGCAGCTTTATGAATATGGACGATATGGATCTCTCAGATTTCGATAAGACTATTGACCAAATGCGCGCTCAAATGCAGGCACACATGGCAAGAGCTTTTTCAGGAAATATGTTTATGGATGAAGCTGAGCAAGAAACAAAAGTAGAAGAAGAGGAGGAAAAAGAAGACCTTAATCCCCTATTCATCATCGACGGTCGTGAAGTTAAAATGGAAGAAGTCAACAAATTAATTCCTGAAGAAATCGAATCAGTTAACGTATTAAAAGGGCAAAAAGCACTTGACAAATACGGAGAAAGAGCAAAATATGGAGTAGTCGAAATCAGAAGCAAATCAAAATCATGAGTCCTTCATTTTACAAAAGTCTAGCTCGTTTAAACAAACTCATTTTACCTTCGTTCACCAAAAAAAGACTGGACTTGGCCAAGGCTAAAAAATGGCAATTGGCAATTATTGGGTACAGAGCATATGTCACATGTCGTTCTCTAGAAGATTGAGTAGTTGAGTAGAAAACCATTATTTCTAATTTCCGAAGGTCTAGGTATAAAATTTCACCCAAAGATTCCTAAAATCTGTCTTGAACAATTTTAAAAAAGAGGTTATATTTGCACCCCCTCTAAGGGAACAAAAGGCCTCGTAGTTCAACTGAATAGAATACCTGATTACGGCTCAGGCGGTTGCAGGTTTGAATCCTGCCGAGGTCACGATTAAATAGTTCAATATGAAAAAACGCCAAGTTTACTTGAGCGTTTTTTTTGTTTATACTGTTTTCTTCAGAGATTTTTAACTTCACATCAAAGAGGAAAATAGCAGACCATTACTTAAACTCATTAGGGATCGTCGAACACAGGCAACAACTTAATGTTCAAATGTTTATATTTAATCATAGTATTAAAACACCTAATACAAAAACTAAAAAATTCAACTAAAGCACATGAAAACACTTCTTCAATACTGCTGTATCATCGCATTACTTTCAATTTTTTCAACACTTTCTGCACAAGAAAACAAGCTTTCTTCAATTGAGGAGAAGTATTACAATGGCCTAGAATGGCGAAATATTGGCCCAAAACGAGGAGGCCGATCTTTGGGATGTGCAGGAAGCCCAAGTCGGCCCAATGAATATTATTTCGGTGCCACTGGAGGTGGATTATGGAAAACCGTAGATGGTGGTAATGAATGGAAAGCAGTCACTGACGGTCAAGTTACCAGTTCCTCAGTAGGAGCAGTTGCTGTAGCAGAAAGCAACCCTGATATTGTGTATATCGGAATGGGTGAAGTACAATTACGAGGAAGTATTACCCAAGGTGACGGAGTTTATAAATCTAGCGATGCCGGAAAAACTTGGACGCATTTAGGCCTTGAAGAAACGCAAGCCGTTGCGAGAATACGAATACATCCTACCAATCCTGATTTAGTCTATGTTGCTGCTTTAGGACATCCTTACGGAGATAACGAAGAGCGAGGTGTATTTCGATCTAAAAACGGTGGTGAATCTTGGGAGAAAGTACTGTATGTAGGGCCTAAAGCAGGTGCTGTAGATTTAATTATTGACCCTAATAATCCAAATATCATTTACGCAAGTACTTGGCAAGTATACCGAAAGGCGTGGAAAATGTGGGGAGGCGGAGGTCAAAGTAAATTGTGGAAGTCAGAAGACGGCGGAGATAGCTGGTCAGACCTTACAGAAAATCAAGGTATGCCCGGAGGGCCTATTGGAAAAATTGGTGTCACGGTTTCGCCCGCTGATTCTAATCGCGTTTGGGCCATTGTCGAGGCCAATGAAGGCGGTGTTTTTCGTTCTGATGATGCCGGTAAGACTTGGCAAAAAACCAATGACGAAAGAAAGTTGAGACAACGAGCATTTTACTACTCCAGAATATATGCCGATCCTCAAGACAAAGACAAGGTCTACGGGCTCAATACAAGAATGTACATGTCGAGTGATGGGGGTCATACATTTGATAAAATCATTCAAACACCTCACGGTGATAATCACGACCTCTGGATTGATCCAAATAATCCGCAACGCATGATCAACGCCAATGACGGAGGAGGAAATGTCACCATTAATGGAGGAAAATCTTGGACAGAACAAGATTTTGTGACTTCACAATTTTATCACGTGATGACCACAAGTGATGTTCCTTATCACGTCGCCGGTGCTCAACAAGACAACAGCACCCTGGCCATGCCAAGCGACGGTTGGGATCATATGTTGGCCAGAGGACCGAATAAAGGCTGGTACTATGCCGTGGGAGGAGGTGAAAGTGGTTGGATCACGCAACACCCTGATGATCCAGATATTTTTTATGCGGGAAGTCAAGGTGCTCTTCTAACCCGATACGATCGCAGCAATGGTCAAATTAGAGACATACAAGTATACCCAAGGTTTTTCTCTGGAGAACCTTCAGAGGCATTGCCAGAGCGTTGGCAATGGACCTTCCCTATCATGTTTGCTCCTCAAGACAGCAAGGTGATGTACACCTGTTCTCAACACGTTTGGAGAACTACCAATGACGGGCAGACCTGGGAACAAATAAGTCCTGACCTGACCTATGCAGATCCTAGTACACTCGGAAAAACAGGAGGCGTTATTACCATGGACATGAATGGCCCAGAGATTTATGCTACGGTCTTTGCTCTAGCTCCATCTGTTCATGACATTAACACCATATGGGCAGGGTCAGATGATGGAAAAATTCACATCACTCAAGATGGTGGAAAAAACTGGGAAGACATCACTCCAAAAGACCTACCCAAATTTTCAAGGGTAAGTATTATCGATGAGTCTAAACATAGACCGGGTACACTTTATGTGGCAGCAAATCGATATCAAGTGGATGACAGACAACCCTATGTCTTTAAAACACATGATTACGGAAAAACCTGGACTAAAATAATTGATGGCATCGCAGATGGTCACTTCGCAAGAGCAATACGTGAAGATCACAAAAGAAAAGGCTTGCTCTTTTTAGCCACAGAGCACGGCGTCTATTTCTCCTTAAATGATGGAGCAAAATGGGAAAGCTTACAATTAAACCTTCCAGACACGCCAATTCGTGATTTAGTGATTAAAGACAATGATGTTGTTCTGGGATCTCACGGTAGAGGCTTTTGGATTATGGATGATATAGAACCTATCCGTCAGCACCGAGAAGAGATGAAAAACCAACAAGCCATTCTATATCAACCCAATAATGCCATTAGAGGAATCAGTGAAGCACGTATTCAATATCACCTCAACGAGGAAGTTGAAACAGTGAGTTTTGACATTCTCGATCAAAACGATAAGGTCATTGACACCTTCACCGGAGACCAAGTCAAATACGAGGTAGACCCCAATATTCCTTGGTGGCAAAGAGGAGGCTCCTCAAAACCTACCACGGCAAAAGGTTTAAACACATTTACATGGGATTTGCGCTATCCAGGAGCAACAGATTTTGAAGGAATGATCATTTGGAGTGCTAGGCCTACCAGAGGTCCAAAAGCGCCAATAGGACAATATAAAGTGCGAATGAGAACAGGTGATTATCAGCAAACCTATCCTTTCTCGATCGAAATAAATCCGAATCTCAAGGGAATCAGTAAAGAAGATTTAGACGAGCAGTTTAAACTCGCTATACAAATCACCCAAAAGACCACAGCTGCTAATGAAGCGGTAATCAAAATCCGTGATATTAAAGCAAAAGTAGAAAAGGCTACAGGAAAAATTTCTGCAAAAAATCAGAAAAAAATCATTGCTCCTTTCCTTTCAAAATTGAGTAAAATCGAAGAAGCTTTATATCAAGTGCGAAATCAATCTGGTCAAGACCCTTTAAACTTTCCGATCAAATTGAATAACCGTCTTGCCTCCTTGAGAAGGAGTTTAGAAAATGGAGATGCAAGGCCCACAGACGGAGCTTATAAAGTCTTTGCTGAACTCTCTGCAGAACTTGAATTACACCTTGCAAACCTCAACAAGGTATTGAAGAATGATTTAACGAGAGTGAACCGATTGATTAAGGAAAATACAGGCACTGCAATGAACCCTTAAACAAATTCAAAATCGAATCATATGTCCCCAAAACTATTTTATACGGCTCTGTGCTACTTTTTTGCAGGCGCACTGCTGTGGTCACAAAAAACAGGGAAAATTGAATACGAACAATTAGGGATATCCATGGAAGTTCCCACCGGTTGGGTGGCTCAAGAAGGAGATGGATTTTTACTTATCGGTTCTCAAACAGTTCCCGGATTCATCATGCTCACAACACACAACTATGATATCGAACAGTTGAGATCTGAAGCGATAAGCGGAATGCAATTCGATCAAGGGTCGAGCTTGTTTTTATCCGAAGACTTAAGAAATATAGCTCCTAAGGCTATTAGTGGCATTTTCTCAGGAATCATGGAATATCAAAGTGTTAAAGCCTATATCATAGGCGTTGAAAATCCATATGAAGGTGTTGGCGTTACGATCATGGCCGCAACTCAGCCTCAGCTGTTTTCCTCTATTCATACAGAGGTAGCTGACAAAATTTACGCCTCTTTAGCCTTCAAAAAAGTAGACCGTGAAAACGAATTCAATCAATGGAAAAAGTTTCTGTCTAATGTAAAGTTGACTTATATGGATTCCTACTATTCATCCAGCTATACATCAGGTGGTGTATCTGGAGGTTACAGTTCACAACGCGTTATAGATATCTGTGAACGTGGTTTTTTTAGATACAATAGCAGTAGTAATGTCTCTGCAAGTGGAAGCGGAATATCCGGATACGATACCGGAGGAAGCGCTGGAGACGGCAGTTGGACTATAGGAATCGGGAGCGATGGTTCAACAAACTTGATCTTAAACTTCAACAATGGTGAACAATACAGTTATTCCCTTGAGTACCGAGAAGAAAAGTTATACCTAAATGGAGATCGCTTTTTTCGCACCACCTCCGGAGAGTACGCCCCAAATTGCTATTAAATTGTTTGCGCATTCCAACAAGGGTGCTTTACGTTATTGGTTAAACAAAATTTAAGAGTACCGTGAATTGAACTTAAATTGCATACAAAAAGTATGGAAGTTTCATCGTCAATTCGATTACTTGAAGACAAATTAGTTCCTCTTCAAAAACAACTGAGGTCACATCCTCTGTATGCGCAACTCTCTTCTATTGAAGACATACAAGTTTTCATGGAACATCATGTGTTTGCAGTATGGGACTTTATGTCGCTTTTAAAGGCCTTACAGATTGAACTCACCACTACAGAAGTTCCTTGGATACCTGCAAAAAATCCAACCTTATCGAGGTTTATCAATGAAATTGTACACGGAGAAGAAAGTGATGTAAATGAATTGGGCGAGGCCAAAAGTCACTTCGAAATGTACCTCGAAGCCATGGATCAGGTTGGCGCAAGTACAGCTAAGATTCAATCACTCATCCAAAAAATTAAAGAAGAACACTCTATTTCATCTGCTTTAGAAGATATACAACTAAGAGCTGAAGTTTCCGATTTCGTGAATTTTACCTTTGCGGTTATTGAAACAAGAAAAACACATCTCATCGCATCGGCTTTCACTTTTGGTCGAGAGGACCTCATCCCTGATATGTTTATAGAAATTTTAAAACAAGCGGATGAGTCAAACAAAAAATACAGCAAACTCAACTATTATCTTGAAAGGCACATCGAATTAGACGGCGATGAACACGGTCCACTCTCCCTTCAAATGGTCGAAGAACTTTGCGGAGATAATGAGGTTAAATGGAAAGAGGCCGAAGAAGTTGCTATTCTAGCATTAGAAAAAAGAATTGCTCTATGGGATGGTATCGCACATGCCATGGCTGAAAAAGCAGTCTAATTGCTGTGGTGTACGACCTTTTAATGCTTTTAGTTTTTTAAATACTAAACGCTATCTTACAATACGTTAAGTCTATGGTTTCATGCACGTATTGTCCTTTATATTCAGTATTTCGTTTTCGATTTTTAACTTATTTTCCGAGCAACAAACAGCAGTATATCGCTTAAGTACGCCAGACTCTTTAATCATTTCCAAATCGGAATACAAGGATCATTTGATGGGTTTTTGGCTTGGATCATGTATTGGCAATTGGACGGGACTTCCCACCGAAAACAGAAGAGTAGATTTTCCTTTTTTTACGGATGAGGATTTCGGAGAAGGGAAATTTAATTTCGTGTTAGATCAAGATCCTTGGGGAGCCGATGACGACACAGATATAGAGTATATCTATCAATTGGCGATGGAACAAAACAATTCTCCTTTGCTCAGCCCAAGTCAGATCAGTGCAGCATGGCAAAAACACATTGGGTTACCCCTACTTTGGGTGTCAAATTTGGCGGCTCTAACCCAAATGCAAAACGGTGCCTTACCCCCCGACACCTCTCATCCTGACAACAATCCCATGTGGGAAATGATAGATGCCCAATTGACCACAGAACTTTTTGGTGCCCTTGCCCCATCCCGACCAGATGTAGGTCTTAAACTGGCGCATCTTCCCATTAGAACAACAGCCTATGCGCATTCCAAGTGGGCTGCAGAATTTTATGTAATCATGCACAGCCTAGCGGTCACTATTGATTCTGATAAAAGCCGTAAAGACGAAATTCTCAGAATAAGCGAGATCGCGCGAGAATACATTCCTAATTCTTCTTATATCGCCGATATGTATGATTTTGTATACGACAGCTACCTCAAAAATCCAGATAACAACGATTGGGAAAAAACGCGGGATATGGTGGCAAACAGATACCAATACAACAACAATGCGGGATATATCTACCAGTATCCTTGGGATTCAGGAATCAACTTCGCTGCATCGATAATAAGCTTGCTCTACGGAGAAGGAGATTTTAAAAGAACCCTTGCCATTGCGAGCATGTGCGGATGGGATTCAGACAATCCCACAGCAACCTGGGGTGGATTTTTAGGGCTTCTAATGGGTTTCGATGAGTTAAAAGAGTTATTTGACTACAATTTTTCAACCTCATATAACATAGCTCGAACGCGATATAACACCCCATTGAAGATTGATAATTTTAACGACATGGCCGAAAGGGGACTAAAACTTATCGATGCAGTCGTTCGAAAAGAAATGAAAGGAAGTGTTAAAGACGAACGTTGGGTCATTCCTCAATTCAAAGATCAACTTTCTATGGCTTCAACAATCGTTGAAAAAAATCAGTGGCAAACTATAGAAGATGATGACCGGGCTTGGACTTATATAGGTTTCGAAACCCAACAAGAGCAGTGGAATGCCTCCGGTGCAACCCTCAGTGTTGGTCAATCAAATTGTTCGGCAGAAATCTCCTTTGAAGGCAAAGCCATACAATTATTCTCTTATCGGAGTATTGATGCAGGAGCAATGAAGATCTACTTAGATGATGAATTCATAGGAGATTTCGATCTCAGTACCACTGAAACACATGGTCAGTATTATTTTAAGGTATTTGAAAAAACAGCCTTAGAGCATAAATCACATCGCTTGAAAATAATTGGCGACAACAGTGACAAACCGAAATCCATAGACTTAATTCGTATCAAAAATTAAGTTTTCTCGCCTGTCAAAATCCATTTGGTTAAAAAATTCTATTTTTAGAAGAACCAACCTAACTAAATTATGTTTCTTGTTTCTTCTTATTTGACCGCGGTCATTCTGTGCTTTATTACGATGCTCTGCTGGGGATCATGGGCAAACACCCAGAAAATGGCTTCTAAAGAATGGGGATTCCCATTATTCTATTGGGACTATACTATTGGGATTATTTTACTCTCCCTTGTATTTGGGCTTACTCTTGGTAGTACCGGAGATTCGGGTGCTCCCTTTATGGAAAATCTCAATCAAAGCTCAGTCGATGCTATAGGATATGCCCTTTTAGGAGGTGTCATCTTTAATATAGCCAACTTGCTACTTGTAGCCGCAATCGATATCGCGGGTATGGCCATTGCTTTTCCAATTGGTATTGGAATTGCCCTAGTTCAAGGGGTCTTGGTTAATTATATCGCAGTACCTGATGGAAATCCAACCCTTCTCTTTATAGGTGTGGGATTAGTGACTTTAGCTATTGTTGTAGATGCAATTGCTTACAAAAAAATAAGCGCCCAGAAGTCTTCTACAAAAGGAATTTTACTCTCTATTTGCGCAGGGGTTTTAATGGGATTCTTTTACCGCTTTGTCGCAGCATCGATGTCTGAAAATTTTGAGGTCATTGCCACGGGTAAACTCACTCCTTATACAGCAACTTTCATTTTTGCGCTTGGTATCTTTTTCTCCAACTTTATATTCAACACCGTATTTATGTATAAGCCCTTAAGTGGCGCCCCTGTGAACTACTCAGATTATTTCAAAAAAGGGAATACCAAATTACATTTAATCGGAATCTTAGGAGGTGTAATCTGGTGCATTGGTATGGTACTTAATACCATCGCCGCAGGAAAAGCAGGCTACGCTATTTCATATGGTCTAGGGCAAGGGGCAACCATGGTTGCAGCACTCTGGGGCGTGTTTATTTGGAAAGAGTTTAAAAACGCACCTAAAGGAACTAACTCCTTGATCACCTTGATGTTTCTTTTATTCTTGAGTGGATTAACCTTAATCATTCTCGCAAAAATATAAGGATGTCAAACGTAATAGTAGTCGGAAGCAGCAATACAGATTTGGTCTTTGAGACGCCAAAATTTCCAGCGGAAGGTGAAACCGTGATTGGTGGAGATTTTGAGGTAATTTCAGGAGGAAAGGGAGCTAATCAAGCAGTAGCTGCAGCAAGAGCTGGCACCGATGTTCTCTTCTTAACCAAGGTTGGTGATGATGAGTTTGGAAGCAATGCCATAGCTGTTTACAATAAAGAAGGCATCAACACCTCATTTATAGAAAAACAGAAAGGAGTGGCCTCAGGAACTGCAATGATCATGGTAAACCAAAACTCAGGTGAAAACGCCATAATAGTTGCGCCAGGTGCTAACAATCACCTTAACGAACAGAATATAGATGAGATCACAGATCAAATCACAGCCACAACTACTGTACTTTGTCAACTTGAAGTACCACTAAATGCAGTCGATTATTTGCTAACCCAGGCCAAACGTAAAAAGGCCTTGACGATTTTGAATCCTGCACCCTACCAAGAAATCAGCCTAGAACTCTTAAAAAAAGTAGACATCATTACCCCAAATGAAACAGAGACACTTGGTTTAACCGGAATAGAATTGGTCGACAAGCAAAGTATTGAACGAGCGGCTTTCAGTTTATTGCAGATGGTCAATAAAGCCGTTATTATTACCCTTGGCGATAAAGGTGTCTATTTCATTTCTCACGAGCAGAAAGGAAAATTTATGCCGACATCAAAGGTTAAAGCTGTTGATACTACTGCTGCTGGTGATGTTTTTAACGGATATTTCGCAGCTGCACTGCAAGATAATGAGCTCGAAACTGCTATTGAATTGGGAATGAAATCCGCTACACTTTCAGTGACCCGAAAAGGAGCCCAACCCTCTATCCCATTTAGAAATGAAATTGATTAATATGAACAAATGCTTACTCTTACTTTTGGTATTCAGTTTTAAATGGACCATTGGTCAAGAAAAAAAACTGCCGATTATTCTAGATACAGACGCCAATAATGAATTAGACGATCAGCATGCTCTTGCCTATCTATTTTTCAATGATGAGACATTTGATATCAAGGGTATAACCGTTAATACCACCTATAACGGTGGAGAAATCGACCAACACTACGATGAAGCCAAAAGAATCGCAGACCTCTGTGATGTATCCGGAAAATACCCAATTTTAAAGGGTGCAAATGGAAATTTTGATGAGCTCAAAGCACGAGCTCAATCTGAAACCTTAGACGGTAAAATAGCGGTTGATTTCATTATTGAGCAGGCTCATAAAACAAAAAAAGAAAAGCTCATCGTCGCAGCCATCGGAAAATTAACCAATGTCGCCTTGGCCATAGAAAAAGATCCTTCAATTAAAGAGCACATTAAATTAGTGTGGTTGGGTTCTAATTATCCCGAGCCCGGAGAATACAATCAAGAAAATGACATCCCATCGCTAAACTACCTGCTAGAACAAGATTTAGATTTTGAAATAGTGACGGTAAGATATGGTAAAAAGTCAGGGTCAGATGCCGTAAAAGTTTCCCTAAACGAAGTGCGCGAAAAAATGGAAGATATGGGCCCTGAAGTAGAACCCGTTATGGGTCGACACGGAGGAAGCTTTACCAATTTTGGCGACTACTCCATTGAACTCTTCTCTAAAATAGACTTATACGGTGATCCGCCCTCAAGAGCCTTATTTGATTTAGTGGCACTCGCAGTACTTAAAAACAGTCAATGGGGTGAAAAAAGAAGTATTCCCGCTCCAATCGTAGTCGATGAAAAGTGGGTAGATCGACCACAAAATCAAAAGCGGATTACGCTTTGGGAAAACTTTGATCGCAAGGCCATTATCAATGATTTTTACAAGAGTCTAAATCAACACTAAATCCACTGATCGTTTTCTGCCGTTAACTCATTAGACACATCACCTGTGTTGATAATATTCCTAGGTTCAAGAATTAAAATTTTTGTCTCCTGGTGTGCAAAAGGACGGTGCAACACACCCTTGGGAACAACATAAAGTTCCCCTTCTTTCAATTCAATGGTTTTATCCTCAAATTCAATATTAAGCACTCCATCCAATACCAAAAAGGCCTCATCAGTCTCATCGTGTTTATGCCAAACAAAATCTCCTTTAACGCGCACCAATTTGAATTGATAATCATTCAACTCGGCAATGACTTTGGGTGACCACAAGTCTTGAAATAATTCAAACTTAGATTTTAGATTGATTTTAGACATTCCTTAAAGTTTTATTTGTGCCAAATCTTCGCGTACGGTATACAAGGATTGAATGTAATGTTCCAAACTCATTACGCGCAGTTCGATTCTATAGCTTCTGTCTTCTATAAGATTTTTGAGTTGCAAATCTTTCAATTCTGTAAAAACATAATCCCTTGAGCGCGAAATCACAGAGGCATCTCTTTTTGCTTCTGCCCATTCAAATATTTTATCAGAATTGGCCTTTAAGAGCTGTTCGTTGACAATAACACGCCTTTTTTTAGTACTGTAAATGCCTTCTATTCTATTGCGTAAATCCGCGTCTTTAATCTCAAGAAGTAAGCCATTAGATACCAAAGAATTAAAATAGATTTCATTCTGTGCGAAAGTGTTCCACCACGTGATCATCCAGAGGTAGAGATTTTCATAATCAGATGGCGCTGTCCAATAGCGGTAAGACCCGTCTTCGAGATAACTGTGACCAAAGGGATTCGCGTTGTGCAGTTTCATAAGAAAGGGCTTATCAAATCGAAACTCCTGCTCAATAGTCTCATTGATGACCAGCATATTTTTCAGTTGACTTAGGTGCTCTTCACAGTAGGCAATATTCGCATCAATTTCAGATACCAAAGATTTTAGAAAAAGTTCATTTTTTGATTTTATCGCTTTGGATTGGCTGTAATTCTGAAGTTGAAAAGAAATCAAAACACCCAAAAAGACCACAAGAAATTCTAATCCGTAATGTTTGTATTTTCTGTAATCTGACGTCATACAAGTTTTATTATGAGCTCAAAGAGGATTTTTGTACTGAGCAATGCCATTGTTGCAGCTTATCATCTTTAAATTGTTCTTCTAAATATATCCACTAAAATTTAAGCCTCAAAAAAGCAAATACGAAAAAATATAGTATTTTACACTTCTCTAACACTAACTAATAAATTATGTCATCGAATAACACAAGATTATTTTATGCAAGTTGTTTTGCATTGATCACTACAGCATTTTCGTTCAGCATTAGAGCTGGTATTCTTCCTCAACTTGGAGATGATTTTAACCTGAATGCACAAGAATTAGGTTTTATCAATTCAATGTGGTTTGTCGGCTTTCCTATTTCAATGGTCATTGGTGGACTTGTCTACCACAGCCTTGGAGGTAAGCGAATCATGCAGTTTGCCTTTCTTGCGCATATGGCGGGTATCATCTTTACCATATATGCTACGGGATACAACAGCCTACTGCTCTCTACTCTTTTAATTGGTATAGGAAATGGATGTACTGAGGCCGCTTGTAATCCAATGATTGCAGACGCCTATGAGGGTAAAAAGATGAATACCCTACTCAATAGATTTCACATGTGGTTTCCTGGAGGTATCGTCTTAGGTAGCTTGATTTCTAAGTTTATGACCGATATGAGTCTGGGCTGGCAAGCTCAAATTTGGATTATTGTTATTCCAACCTTGATTTACGCTTACCTATTTGCCGGACAAAGTTTCCCAAAACCAAAAGAAGAAGCATCGAGTTCAATCAGTGAGAACTTTAAAGCCATGTTGTCTCCTCTATTTTTATTCATGATGTTCTGTATGGCCTTTACGGCAATCTCAGAATTTGGACCTCAGCAATGGACGAGTTTAATACTTTCAAACAGTGGGGCACAACCTATGCTTATTTTAGCATTGATCACTGGTCTAATGGCTATTGGACGTTATTTCGGTGGAGAAATGGTACACAAATTAGACCAAACAGGTGTATTACTGGGTTCAGCTGTAATGACCACAATAGGGGTTTATCTATTGAGTACTTCAACAGGTTCTATGGTATATGTAGCCGCTATCACATTCGCTATAGGGGTATGTTACTTCTGGCCTAACATGATTGGATTTGTCGCTGAGAAGATACCAGCCTCTGGAGCATTAGGTATGTCAATGGTCGGGGCTGTAGGTATGTTCTCTACAGCAATTTTTCAACCTATCATTGGAGGATGGATTGACGCTTCTAGAGTTACCCAAGAGGCCAATGGTTTAAGTGGGAATGCTCTTGAATTAGCCGCTGGTCAACAAACCATTACTTACATGGTGAGTTTTCCAGGATTGCTAGTAGTCCTCTTTACTGTACTTTATTTTTGGCAAAAAAAGAATAAGGCTAGTGTAGCCTAACAACATAAAAAAGCAGGCTTTTAGCCTGCTTTTTTTTACTTTGATGAAAACCCTATTTCTTTACATATCACTGCTTTTCGTCTTTTTAGCTCAAGGGCAATGGACAAAAAAAGAAGTCTCAGGTCAAACGACCTACAGCTATACTGTAGAAAACGGTAAACTGAAAAATGCCAGTACCGAAAGTGCCCCTCTAAAAGTTGAAGTTGAAATTACACTCGAAAAAAGACCTACTGATTTAGTTGACAAAGAAAGCTATATCGAAGATTTTGTATCCAAAATAAAAATAGGTGAAAGAGAAAAAGAAATCATCAAAAAAGACAGTCTCATCCAAGAGGAGATTTACAATCAATTTTTATTGACTCGAATTCCTAAAATTGGAAGCATCAAATTTAAATTCTTTGAATACGGTGTAAACCAAGCTTTTTTGTGGGGATGGAATGATGTAGTAATGGTCTATAAAACAACTGAAGGCGAATCCATTGAATACGTTGATTTTGGACATCCAGACCAACCAAGTTCTAAAACCTTTGAAATTATTTTTACCTATGAACAGGAAATCACCTTAGCCCTGTATTCAGAGATTATATCGAACAAACCAGCGATGATCGTCGTAAATCATTACAAGGATTACTTTCAATTTATATTACCTCCTTTCAAGCCTTATTGATTTCGGCATAATCATTGTAATTGAATACTCAACTAAATTATCTTCTTCCTTATGAAAAATCAATTTACCTCAATCATTATCGGATTATCAATTGTGATTTCAGTTGCAATTATTTCTCATGCCTATAAAAATCGAAATCAAAAACAAGAACGCATCAGCGTTACCGGTTTAGGCACAAAAGATTTCAAGTCAGATTTAATCGTATGGAGCGGTTCATTCTCAAAGAGAGCCTATGAATTGAACAACGCCTACAACAGATTAGATCAGGACAAACAAGCCATTCGTAATTATCTGATAACCAATGGTGTTTCGGCTAGTGAAATCGTTTTTAAAGCGGTGGACATCAACAAGAATTTTGATTATGTCTATGAAAAAAACGGACAAAGCAGAAGAGTTTTTTCTGGTTATTCACTGAGTCAACGCGTAGAGATTGAATCTAAAGAAATCGAAAAAATAGAACAGATTTCAAGAGACATCACTGAGTTGATAACCAATGGAATTGAGTTTTATTCTAATGCTCCTCAATACTATTACACCCAACTTGCAGATTTGAAGGTAGAGATGATTGCCGCTGCTACAGACGACGCCACTCGTCGTGCAGAGCAAATCGCAAAAAATGCCAATGCCGATTTAGGAGGACTCAAGTCTGCAAAAATGGGCATCTTTCAAATTATAGGTCAAAATTCCAATGAAGACTATTCATGGGGAGGAACGTTTAACACCAGTTCTAAAGAAAAAACGGCCACCATTACCATGAAATTGGAATTTGGTATCGACCGTTAGGTTTTAAAAAATTGGTCAATATCGCTTGCTGAAGTCAAATCAGGAACGTGCGCTTCACTTTTAAAACAATAGACAGCAGCTGGATCTTCTTTGATGGCCAGCATAAGTACAGTCGGTAATTCTTTTTCTTTACGAACAGGATGAATAGGACAATCCTTTAAATGTTTGTGAATTAACGGACCGTAAAAACTAAAAATATTCATGCTAACGCGGAGTTCACCTTGAGTGCTCATGCAATGTGCAACTTGATGCTCATCTGGTTTTTCGATAATTTGTTCCAAATGATTTTGGGAGTTGAACACCATAAGGGCAAACTTTGATATACGTTCTTCGGAAAAGCGCAAACCCTCTCGATTGTAGGCCACCAATGCATGAGGTGCCTCTCGAAGCCTAAGCATATCTTTTAAGGCATCTACTCCGTAAAGGTTATCTCCGTTGCAAACTGTAAAATGGGCTTTAGTCAATTCTTCAAATTGGCTTAAACACTGAAAAACAGCATCTGCAGTACCCAATGGTTTTTGACCTTCAGGAGTGTGTTGAATGCAAAAATTTATGTGTAAACCCTCAAAAGAATAATGTTCTACAAAAGACTTGAAGGCTTCATTTTCCTTAGAAGTAACGATGTAGATATGATTGTATCCAGCAGCTTTTGCATTTAGTAATAAATAATACATCAAGGGCTCATCATTTGGACCTACGGGAATTAGACTCTTGTGCTGCTGTAGTGCTATGTTCTTCACTTCATCATTTAAATCAATCGAATCTAAACTCTTCTTCATCCGTGAGGATTTACCTCCTGCCAATACGATAAGATTTGCACTCATCCTTTAATTAAGTTAATTTGAAAAGCTTCTTTGGCTCCCAATTCTTTAAAGCGAAAGACGGTCTTTTGTGCACTTTGATCATCATTGCATACGGCTAATAGACATCCTCCTCCACCAGAGCCAATGATTTTTGCGCCCAATGCACCTTCTTGAATTACCTGATCCATCCAAGCTTGCATGACCTCAGGTGTATTTTTGATGTACCTATTCAAAATGTACTGATGTTGACTTAAGAGTGAACCTATGACCTTTGAAGAATGCTCTGTAACCATCGCTCTGCGTGCATTTAGAGTAATGCGATAATTTTCTAAGGTTGAAAACCAATACGGCCTTTCTTGGGGCGTCATGAGGTACTCATAATTATGGTAATCGTCAAGGCTCAAATCAGTAACTTTTTCAATCTTACCTTCTTGAACGGCTTTCTCCATACCACTCAAGGCCAACTTCTTCGCCTGCGCTAAAACCGACAAGGTGTCTTTTGAAATCCCACTATTGGCAATGACATAATGCCCTTTCGGCTTGGGTAATGGCTTTAATTCTTGGGTGAGTGTATCGATATAAATCACTCCTGAATTAGCGATGGTGAATTGATCCATACATCCTCCAGGTTGTTGAAAAAATAAAACCTCAGATTCGTAGGCCCAACGTCCTATTTGGTAATCAGTGATTTCAATTTGTCGGGTATTTTTCAATACCTCAACCAAAAAACGAAGCCAACTGACCACCAATGCTGAAGAACTTGAAAGTCCTGCGTTTATAGGGATATCACTGTGAATATTTAATTCATAACCAGATTGAAATTCAAATCCATAGGTTTTAAGCACCGCAATACAAGAACGAAAGTAATCGTTATCTGCGACCTCTGAGGTATCGTCAAAATGTACCTCTAGCGTTCGTTCTAGATCGTTGAGATTGATCTTGAAAAAGCTTGAAGAGGTGGGAGTATATTCCAAGTACATATACCTGTCAATAGCAGCTGCAATAACTGGTAGATTCAAATAGTCTTGATGATCTCCAAACAAGCAAATCCTCGAAGGAACTCGAATTTTTTTCATTAAGAAATAATCGAGAGTGGATTGGTTTGAACGCTGTCTCCTCTGGTAAAATCCGGAAATGCTTGAGGTGCTCCTCCACTTCGAACCGACATTTCACTCAGAGGTGAAACTGCAGACCACAAACATCCTTCGTATACATTTTGATCCAAAGGAAGCCCGTTTTGAAGGCATTCTACAATGCGATAAATCATAATACCGTCCATTCCTCCGTGACCACTGTTTTTAGTGCTCTCATTGAGTCTTTTGTAAAGTGGGTGGTCGTATTTTTCGTAAATAGCACTAAGCGCTTCTCCTTGCACCCAACTGTGATGATTCTCAGTCAATCCCTCAACTCCTCCATCCAAAGCAATACGCGTGGGAAAACCGGCTAGAGTTCCCTTGGTTCCTTGAATTAAATTGTGTCTAGAATAAGGTCTTGGACTTGTTTCATCCCACTGAATCATAATGGTTCTTCCCAGTTTAGTTTTTAGAATTGAGGTGTTTAGATCACCTCCCTTGTAGTCTAACTGATTCCATTTGTGATCGGCAGGGTAATTTTCTTTGGCGTACAAGGCACGTCCCATCGCGGGTGTAGAAAAAGAAACCAAACTTGCAAAATTGTCCTCACCTCGGGCCAAACTCATGTACTGTGCTACCGGTCCCAAACCATGTGTAGGATACAGATTACCGTTTCGGTTGGCATAATGATAGGTTCTCCAAGAACCTGTACCTCTCTCCTGCTCTTGCATTTGCCATCTCAACTCATGAATATAAGCCGCTTCGGCATGCAATAAATCACCCACAAGACCTTGGCGTACCATGTTGAGATACATCAGTTCTACCCTACCATAGTTGACGTTTTCCATCATCATACAGTGCTTTTGGGTCTGTTCTGAAGTATCGACAATATCCCATAAATCTTTTAATGTAGTCGCCATAGGAACCTCGACAAAGGCATGAGCTCCTGCTTTCATAGCAGCTATAGCCATAGGAGCGTGATTTTCCCAATTGGTTGCAATGAATACCACATCAGGTTTTACCTCATCTAACATCTTTAACCATTGTTGTTCATCTCCATAGTAAAGCGCTATATTTTGGTGTTGTTGAAACTCATCGACTTCTTCAACCCATTTTTTCTTTTCTTCAACTAAATCCTGATAAACATCACAAATAGCAACCACTTCTGTTCCTTCGAGACGCGCAAAAGACTTGGCGTGATATCCACCTCTTGCACCAACGCCAATAAAGGCCGCACGTATAGTACTCAAGGGCTCTGCGCTAAAGTCACCCATGTATTGTTGTGCAGCTAGCCGTGCTCCTTCTGTTGCACATGAAGCCAATGAAGAACCAGCAATAACTGCAGCAGTTCCCATTGAAGATTTAGAAATAAAGTCTCTTCTTTTCATGATCCCTGAATTTAATTGATTTTTGCACTCAAACCAGCGTCTAAAAGTGCCTGACAGCGTGGTTTAAGGTCTTCTATTTCCCCAGATTTTACTGTACACTTTCCTTTGTAATGTACGATAAGTGAACACTGCTCAGCCTGTTCAGCACTGTGCTCACAAACCTTTATCAAGGTAAAAATGACGTGATCAAAAGTGTTGAAGTCATCATTGTACAACACTAAATGATGTGCCTCTGATGACTCTGTATCGGTTAGAACGAGTTCTTCTACTTTTTCTCGGGTACTCATAATTAAAACATTACCTTTTCTAAAGTACGTATTTTACGCCTATCCACCGATCCAATTCGTAAAATTCACTGAATTTAAACTGATACTCGACACACTTTTTTTCGATATGTTCTAGATCTTCCTTGTAAAAACCACTCATTAGAAGTACGCCACTATCGTTCAATACCTTACGATAATCTTTGAGCTGCTCAATAAGTACATTTCTATTGATGTTCGCTATCACTACATCAAACAATCCTTGATCTTGCGGAACACAATCCGAATGTATTGCTGTTAATTTTACCTCATTGAGTTGGGCGTTTTCCAAACAGTTTTCAATACACCACGGCTCAATATCCACTGCAATCACTTCTCTAGCCTCCCTTATTAAGGCAAAAATTCCTAGAACCCCAGTACCTGAGCCCATATCAAGCACTCTTTTTTGTTTTAAATCTAATGCTAAGATATGCCTCAACATAAGTTGAGTAGTCTGATGGTGACCTGTCCCAAAGCTCATTTTTGGGGTTATGATTAATTGGTGAGGGAAATTTTTTGTCTCGTGAAACGGGGCTCTTATTTCGATTTGATCTTCAACGTAAATCGGATCAAAATTCTCTTCCCATTTGGCATTCCAATTGGTCTGTTCTATGGTAGAAACTTCATAGCTAATATTATCGCAAAGACTCGACGAAATAGGTAAGTCTCGCGCTACATCAAATTCAAAGGAAGCAGATGATTCAACTCGAATATAGGCTTTGATTCCCTTTTCAGTTTCTACGAAACTCTCAAAGTCAAAGTACTGAAGTTCAGCAAGGAGAACCTCATTATAATTTTGGGTTGAATCAATTTTAAAGTAAACCTCGAGATAGTGCACTGCGCTCATTATTCAGCAGCATCCACAATCGCTAAAAAGTCCTCCGCCTTTAAAGAAGCTCCACCGATAAGACCTCCATCAATATCTTCTTTTGAAAAAAGACCTGCTGCATTAGCTGGTTTTACACTTCCTCCGTAAAGAATAGACGTTTTAGATGCAATAGCTTCAGAACTCATTGCACTAATTTCAGTACGAATATGCTTGTGCATTTCTTGAGCTTGCTCTGGACTTGCAGTTTCTCCTGTACCTATGGCCCAAACAGGCTCATAAGCTAAAACCATATTAGCCCAATCTTCTTCAGACAAATCAGCTAAAACCGATTTAAGCTGAGACGACACCACTTCAAAATGTGCATTAGACTTTCGCTCTTCTAATTGTTCACCAAAGCAGAAAATGACTCGCATCTTTTGATCTAAAGCCTTTCTCACTTTTTTGGCAATCATCTCATCAGTTTCAAGAAAGACATCTCTTCGCTCAGAATGCCCTAATATGACAGTATTTACACCTATCGATTTGAGCATCTCTGCTGAGATTTCTCCTGTAAAAGCACCTGTACTTTCAAAATGCATATTCTGAGCAGCGACAAGAATAGAAGAAGACTCCAACAATTGTTTAGAGCGATATAGATTCACATAGGTTGGTGCCACGATTACCTCTGCAATGGAGGTAGTATAATTAGATTGAAGTGATTCGATCAGTTCTTCAGTTTCTTGAAGCGTCTTGTTCATTTTCCAGTTTCCAGCTACAATTTTTTGTCTCATGTTTTTATTTAAATAAGTGGTTAAAATCATTGAAGTGTAACTTATCTGTAATTACACCATTTTCTACTCGTACAACTGCAGGATTAGAGCGCACGATTGTCTTAAGTGTTGTTTGGTCTGTAAAATACCAATCAATAGATGTGTTGTATTTTGAATTGATCATCTCGGTCTCTTCTTCGCTCGAAGCAGACATTCCTATGACTCTAAAACCTTCTGATCTCGCCTGGTCTACAAGCGTTGTCAATTGAGAAAGCCCCTTTTCTTTGGCCAAGTAGAGATCGTAAGAAATGACAAGTATTACTTTTTCTTCATCAAGGATCTCAGGGGTGATGTCTATCCCATTTTTTTCAATGGAGAAGTCGTGAATAGGAGGTTCATATCCCTTTTGCACTAATTCAGTTTCAACATTACCTGTAAAGGTGCCGTCCACTTCTGGATAACTACCGTTTGTGCTAATTACAGTATTCTCTCCATCCACTTCAAACTCCCAATTGTAGCTGTAAATCGCCTTAGGCGCATCCTCAGGTACAATCATGTTTTCATTGATATCAGCCCCAATTTTATAGGGTCTAAAATCAACCATTGGAAGGTGATTTAATACGTTATAGGCCATTAAAGCGCATAGCAATAAGGTTACTCCAGAAATAATTTGCTGGACCTTCAATTCAACTAAGGGTTGAATAAACTCTTGCTTGAGATAGAGGAAAACAATAAAGACTAAGAGTACGATGTCTTTAATGAAAGATTCCCAAGGGGTCAGTTTTATGGCGTCTCCAAAACATCCACAATCGGTAACCTTATTGAAATAGGCGGAGTAGAATGTGAGAAAGGTAAAAAAGACAATCATCCCCAACAGGCTGTAGAGTACCCATTTTGTCTGGTATCCTATGAGTAATAAAACACCTAGCAGGACCTCTGTAATAACGATAACCACAGATAAGGCTAATGCAAGGGGAACTAAAAATGGTAAATTTAAAACCGCCTCTGAGAAGTATTCCTCGAGTTTAAATGAAAATCCTAGAGGGTCGTTCAGTTTGATCAAGCCACTAATAATAAAGAGCAGGCCTACAAATCCTCTAGAGATGTTTACGATAATATTCATTCTGATTCTTTTAAGTGTATGAGTGCGAAGACCGCGTAGTTCAGCATATCTTGATAATTTGCATCAATGCCTTCGCTGACTAGCGTTTGTCCTTGGTTATCTTCAATTTGTTTTACCCTCAACAATTTCTGAATGATTAAATCAGTTAGTGAACTCACCCGCATATCTCTCCAAGCTTCACCGTAATCGTGATTTTTATCCATCATGAGCTGCTTGCATTCCTGTACTTTTTCAGCGTATAAATCGCAAGCCTCTTTTTCATCTAAATCAGGTTGCTCAGCAATACCTTTGTCGATTTGAATTAAAGCCATCACCGCGTAATTGATGATTCCTATAAATTCAGATTCTTGATTTTCTTGGATTTTTTGAACCTCGTTGGTTTGCAAACCTCTGATTCGTTGAGCCTTGATGTAGATTTGATCGGTTAAAGACGGTAGTCGAAGAATGCGCCAAGCTGTTCCATAATCCTTGGTTTTCTTTTCAAAAAGGGATTGGCACTTTTTAATGACAAGGTCAAATTGACTCGAAGTATCGTTCATCTACAGGTATTTATTCTAATTTTGTGCTACACTCAAAAAAGGGTGCTCAAAGATACACAAAGCTATTTATTATGACCCTAAATTGTAAAGGTCAACTCATAGATCTCGATAGACCCAAAACAATGGGAATTATCAACTTAACTCCGGATTCATTTTACGACGGAGGCCGACTAAAAAACGACCTTGATGTACTTCAAAAAGTGGAGGAACATCTTGAGCATGGCGCTCAATTCGTCGATCTCGGAGGATACAGTTCTAAACCAGGTGCAGCTCACGTAAGCCTACAAGAAGAACACCAGCGCGTAATTAATTCATTGCAATCAATACAAAAGGCTTTTCCTGAGTGTTTGATTTCTGTAGACACCTTTAGAGCTGAAGTTGCAGAGGCCGCTATTGAAAATGGAGCAGCCATAATCAACGATATTTCTGCCGGACAGCTCGATGCTAAAATGCTCCCCTTAGTGGCAAAACATCAAGTTTGTTATATCGGAATGCATATGAAGGGAACACCACAAAACATGCAAGAGTACACCGCTTATGAGCATCTGATTACAGACCTCAAGTTCTACTTTTCAGCCCTTGAGGAGCAGGCCGCTCAATTGCAAATTCACGATTTAATTTTGGATGTTGGTTTTGGGTTTTCTAAAACACTTGAACAAAATTTTCAACTCTTAAACTCTCTGGAGGCCTTTCATATATTCAAAAGACCTATATTAGTGGGACTGAGCAGAAAATCAATGATTTACAAAACGCTTCAGTTAGATGCCGAGCAAGCCCTTAATGGAACCTCAGCTCTTCATATGACAGCTCTGAGCAAAGGCGCACACATTCTTCGTGTTCATGATGTGAAAGAAGCAGAACAATGTATCGCTTTGCATATGAGCTTAAAAGAAAATAAATAAAACACCTTGGAGCAGTTCAATTTTTTAGAATTTCAAATCACTGATTTCTTAGACATTGTCTTAGTGGCACTCCTTTTGTTTTACGTCTATAGATTGGTGAAAGGCTCTGTAGCAATCAATATTTTTATCGGACTAGTGATCGTTTGGCTTTTTTGGAATATCACCGAAATGATCGGGATGAAAATGATCAGCAGTATCGTCGGAGGATTTATGCAGGTTGGATTCATTGTTCTGGTCGTTGTTTTTCAACAAGAAATCCGAAAGTTTTTACTCGTATTGGGGTCGACAAATTTCGCTTCCAAAAGAAATTTGGTCAAATATTTCAAGTTTTTCAAGCAAACCGAACAAGAGAGTCGAACAGATATTTCAGCTCTGGTCTTAGCTTGCACTCGACTTGCGCAGAAAAGAAACGGAGCACTAATCGTCATTGAAAACAACAACTCCCTCGACTTTATAAAGAATTCAGGAGATTTAATGAACATTGAGGTCACGGCTGAAATAATTGAGAGTATTTTTTACAAAAACAGTCCCTTGCACGATGGAGCCATTATCGTTCAAGACAACGTAATTACAGCAACTAGAGTAATCCTCCCTGTGAGTAATGAACGTAAAATTCCGCTGCGATTTGGCTTGAGACACAGAGCAGCTATTGGAATTTCTGAATCGACCGATGCTTTGTGTTTGGTAGTAAGTGAAGAATCAGGTGAAATCAGCTATATTAAGAACAAGGAATTTGTGCCCTACAGCACTAAAGAAGAGCTGACTGAAAAAATCGAGGCCGATCTTACACTTTAAGCGCCGCTTCTTTTTGCTCTTTTAAAAATTGAGCTTGATGCAATTCGTAATAATATCCTTTTTGCGCCAATAAGTCTTTATGCGTGCCATGTTCAACAATCTCTCCAGAGCTCATTACGTAAATCACATCTGCCGATTGAATCGTCGCCAATCGATGTGCAATGATAATTGAAGTTCTTCCCTCGGTTATTTTCATTGAAGCTTTCTGAATCAATTGTTCAGATTCAGAATCGATAGATGAAGTAGCCTCGTCTAAAATTAAAATGCTAGGATCACTTACATACGCCCTTAAAAACGAAATCAATTGCCTTTGTCCACTCGACAACATGCTACCCCGCTCTTTGACATTATAGGCATAGGTATCTGGCAAGCGCTCAATAAATTCATCTACACCAATCTGCTTGGCTGCTTCTTTAATCTTTTCTAAACTTATGGATTCCTTCTTAAGGCTAATATTATTGGCTATGGTATCTGCAAACAAGAATACATCTTGTAAAACCACCGCAATATTAGAGCGCAAAGAATCAAGAGTAAAGTCCTTGATATTGACCCCGTCAACACTAATTTCTCCTGAATCAATGTCGTAGAAACGATTGAGTAAATTTATTATGGTAGACTTTCCAGCACCTGTAGAACCAACTATGGCTACTTTACTACCCGGTTTTATTTTGAGGGATATACCCTTTAAAACTTCCTCACCCTCTACATAGCTAAAACGAACATCCTTAAATTCGATAGCACCTTGAAGACGAGGAGCTGTTTCGCTGCCTGCATCATCAATCTTACTCTCTGTGTCGAGAATGGCGAAAACTCTTGAGGCTGCAACCATTCCCATTTGAAGTACATTAAACTTATCTGCTATATGTCTAAGGGGTCTAAAGAGCATTGAAGACAAAAGTATAAAGGTGAAAATATCACCGTATTCTTCAGCCCGAATTCCACCTACATTTTGCAGACCTCCATACCACACGATTAAACCTGTAGTAATCGATGCAATGAGTTCTGCTAAAGCAAAAAATATAGAATTGTACCATACTGTTCTAAGCCATGCATTTTGATGCTTTTCGTTGATGTTGATAAACTTCTGCTGCTCTTGGTTAAAACGGTTAAAAAGTTGCACTATACGTATGCCGTTTAAACGCTCTTGCACAAAGGCATTGAGCTGGGCTACTTGGGCTCGAACCTCCACAAAAGCCAGTTTCATGGCTTGTTGAAACCATCTGGTAGCTATAAGAAGTATTGGCAACACTCCAAAAACAACCAAAGACAATCTAAAATTGAGGTAGAGCATCACGCAGGCCACCACAAACATCTTCAACAAATCAGCAATAATGGTAAAAAACCCTTGTGAAAAGATCTCACCGATTTTCTGCATATCAGACACCGCACGAGTCACTAATATTCCAATTGCCGAACGATCAAAATAGGTCATTTTAAATCGCAAGATTTTTTTGAAAAGTTGAATGCGCAAGTCTCGAATAACCAATTCTCCCAATAAATTCGCCGTATACGTAAAAATCAACTGAAAACTAACCTCACCTATGAGCACGAGCAACATAGCCATGATGAGTTGAAATAAAAGCTCGGCGTTTCTATTGGTAATCGCATTGTCAATCAAAGCACCTACTAAGGAAGGAGTCAATACAGAAAAGGCTGAAATTAAAATTGCCGAGATTCCAGATAATGCGAAAACCAATCGATATTCTCGGGCATTTCTAAAAACTCGAGCAAATAGTTTTCTATCAAAGGCCTTACCTAATTTTTTTTCTTCCTTCATACGAACAAATGCTCAGGGTATTCAATGGACACCAAAGATAATGCTTTTGCAGGGGCGGATGGCCCTGCCTCAGATCTGTTTTTAGAGGCCAACACTTCATTCATACGGGTGTAGGGATGTTTACCTTGGCCTATTTCTAAAAGGGTACCGACAATAGCTCTGACCATATTTCTAAGGAATCGATCTGCCTTTATTTCAAAAATCAGTCCCTGTTTTATGGCAATGAATTTGGCTACCGTTACAGTACAAATAAATGTTTTTACATCTGTATTGGATTTCGAAAAGCATTGAAAGTCTTTAGTGCCTAAAAGTAAATCACAGGCTTTTTGCATGGCCTCTATATCTAAAGGCTGAAGAACACTATGACTCATGGAGAATTCAAAGACATCTTTTCGATTGACAATCTTGTAATGATAGGTTCTTGAAAGGGCATCAAATCGTGCGTGTGCATCAGGCTTTACGCTCTTTAAAGACAAAATAGAAATGTCGCTGGGAAGTAAACGGTTCAGTCTAAAAATCAAGTGTACCTGGTCTTCTATAGGATCTGCGTCAAAATGCGCAAACATTTGATGCGCATGTACACCTGTATCTGTTCTACCCGCACCTACAAGTTCTATAGGACTTGACATTAGCGTTGTAAATGATTCTTCTAAAACTTGTTGAACACTCAAGGCGTTTGGTTGTCTTTGCCAACCGTGATAAGCCGAACCGAGATAAGATATTTCAACAAAATAGCGCAATATTCTTTTTTTTAACTTCGAAACAAATATAAACATTTGAACATGCGCATTACCTTGATTTCAGATACACACGGCTATCTCGATTCGGGTATTATCAAACACCTCGAATCAGCTGATGAAATTTGGCATGCAGGCGATGTGGGCAGTACAGAACTTATTGAAAAAATGGAGCGCATCAAGTCATTAAGAGGGGTTTACGGAAATATCGATGGATCAGAAATCAGAGCACATCTACCGCTCAATCAAATTTTCGAAATTCAGGGGGTAAAGGTTTTTATGACGCATATTGGCGGTTATCCCAATCGATACACTGCAAGAGTAAAAGAAGAACTCAAGACGAATTCTTACGATCTGTTCATTTCGGGGCATTCGCATATTTTAAAGGTAATGTATGATAAGCGACATGAATTACTGCACATGAATCCAGGCGCTGCAGGAAGACACGGCTTTCATCAAATTAGAACCCTACTTAAATTTGAAATCAATGCAGCTAAAATCGAAAATTTACAGGTCGTAGAACTCGGAAAAAGATCAAAAGAATGAAAAAAACACTACTAATTATCTGTTGTTTTATTTACGGTATGGTTTCTGGTCAAAATGACACGGAACTACTTGTATTAGGTATTGCTCAAGATGGCGGAAGTCCTCACATCAACTGTTACAAAGAGTGTTGCAGTCTACTAAGAGCAGAAGGGCGAAAGAATCAAGTCGTCTCCCTTGGTCTTCAACTGCACGATGAAAAAAAGGCCTATTTATTTGAAGCTACTCCAGATCTGCCCAACCAAATGGCCAAACTCACTAAAAACAACGGGTATTCTTTAGAAGGTGTTTTTCTCACCCATGCGCATATCGGTCACTATACTGGCTTACAATTTTTAGGAAGAGAAGCCATGGGAGCCAAAGAACAAGCAGTGTATGCCCTGCCCAAAATGAATGATTATTTAACGCATAACGGCCCTTGGAGTCAATTGGTAGCGCTAAAAAACATACTACTGCAACCAATCTCATTCGAACGTAAAGTAGCATTGGAAAATGAAATTACAGTCACAGCGATACAAGTAGTTCATCGTGATGAATTTTCTGAAACAGCTGCCTACAGGATTGAGACCAAAAACAAAAAAGCATTATTTATTCCAGATATTGACAAATGGCACTTATGGGATAAATCTATTGTAGATGAAATCGACCAAGTTGATTACGCGTTTATAGATGCTTCTTTCTTTGATCAAAATGAAATCAGCTATAGAGCTATTTCAGAAATTCCACATCCCTTTGTTATCGAATCATTAGCATTATTTAAATCACAACCTAAGGCCTTTAAAGACAAGGTCTATTTCATACATTTCAATCATACCAATCCGCTATTGGACGTAAATTCATCCGCCTATAAAGCTGTGATTGAGCAAGGATATCATATTGCAAGAGAAGGCATGCGTTTAAAAATGTAAAAATCCCGAATAAATCGGGATTTTACGCACTAATACTACTAAGATGTAAGGTTTATCGTATTCGATCCACAGATTTTACGAGGTCTTCATCCTTTTTAATTGCTCGATTAGCCAAAGCTAAAAGAACGATAGAAACAATAGGAACAAAGGCCCCAATACCCTTCTCAGAAGAAAACTCTCCTCCAGGCATGCTTAGTGCACGATATACAAAAAATCCTAGTAAAAAAAATTGAATCAATATTGCTACTCTATTTAGTACAAATTGATTTTGTCTGTTCTTATATTGAAAAATAGCCACTACAACAATCAAAACTGTCAAAATTGATTCGAAGAAGACTACTCCACTGTCTTTACCCAATAAAATAAGACCATTTTCATCTTTCCCTATTTGAAATACAAACAAGAGACATAGCCCTAATAAAACGGTTACACTCATATAAAGGGTTTGCATTCTCTGCCACATATACGTTTAAACAATTAAG
>Ga0213867_1000087_pt1 | contig 40417 bp, 29 predicted proteins | sample PICome_12_FD_160120 | JGI IMG/M metagenome (GOLD analysis project Ga0213867, IMG submission 160120) | Coastal seawater microbial communities near Pivers Island, North Carolina, United States - PICO540 | ecosystem: Environmental > Aquatic > Marine > Coastal | place: USA: North Carolina... | reverse complement strand
CTGTTCTGCATGTACACTGCCGTCGGGATGGCGAAGTCCTCGGACCTCGATTTGGTCACCAGGGACCAGCCAACGGGCGAGGGCGTTGACGGGCCCACTTTCTGCAAAAACGTGAATCATCGTCTCATCGGAGACCGTCAACGTTGCGTGCTTACGAACGGGATCAACTTCAACCGCTGAAACATCGCCGGTAATGCTTCGGTCCAGGTGGTCACCGCTGGCTTGGTTGGTTTGGAAAACTCGCCAACCCGCCGCCGGCTCGGTATCTTCCGCCTCGAGCAGGGTGCGACATGCACGCTGGGCGGTTGGCTCCGAGAGGGTTCGGAGGCCAAACAGAACCGGAGAGCGGCCTCTTGGGGCAACCAATTGTTTGCCTCGCCGAGGGTCTCTGGAAAAGACAACTTCGGGCCATGCGTCCAACATCTCAAGCGCTTTTTCATCAAGGAGGCGAGGCCCCGTCGCATCGGTTTTACGCCAAGCAATCGCTTCCCAGGTGACGGTCGATGCGGGCCAAGCCACCGCAGCCGTAGCACCAATGCAACCGTGACCGCCCCAACGCCTCGAAGGTGTTGGGAGGTCATCTTCGGCCACCTCCCCACGAACCGTCGCCCAATAGATCGCCTCATCAGGAGGCACGGAAAACCAGACCATGCCCGGACTAGCCGGACTTTGGACGCGGTCGGAAATCGTCGATTCTTGGACCTCACCCGTCAGAGGAAGGATACGGGTCTTCCACCAACGGTCAAGATGGTTGAGGAGGGCGGGTTCATCGTTTGAATGGATTTCAACGCCCACGGCTGCGTTTCCCCGCGTCCGCCGTTGAGCAAACGGCCACAACCTCACCAAGCGAGGCGTGCCTACCTTCGCCTCTTCGGGAAGTTCCTCAAGAAGGCGATGAAACACCTCCGTGGTGCATCCGCCGTTCAAGGAATCGGTGTCATCGAGTCCTAACCAACCCATTGCATCACCTCAAGGATGAAACGAGTCGCCTTTGTCGTTTCGATCCAATACGCGTTCTTCAACTTGGACCAGACCAACGTCTCGAGAAACGCGGAACAACCTCGCCCCGTAGGCCCACCCAGCCCCCATGTCCGTGCGACGGTCGCCGACCATGGCATCCAATTCGTGAAACGATTCTGGCTTGTCCCCCCACCAATCCACAACGCCGTGTTGTTTGCCTGCGTTGTGCAGATCATGGCTTGAAAACCCGGGGTCAGTTCGAAGCAGGCGATGGCCCAAGTGCAACATGTTGGGAGAGGGTTTGCGACACGAACATCGGTCCTCAAACCGATGAGGGCACGTGATGAAGGCATCAATCCGTGCGTTTGCATCCTCGTCCAGAAGCTTCGACTGAAGGGACCGGTGAATCGCCTCAAGTTGAGTTGGCCCCCACAATCCACGGGAGAGGGGAGACTGGTTGGTGACGATGCAAACCAAGTAACCATCTCGCTTGAACGCTCCAATGCTCGCTGCTGCGCCGGGCAACAACACGACCTCCACCGCCGAATTGACGTAGCCTGGCCGCCCAATGTTCACCACGCCGTCCCGATCGAGGAACGCAATCGGGGCTTGTTGACGATGTTCAAGGGTCTCATCCGTCGTCACACGAACAAACGGCCCCTCCATGACCGTGGGTGAACAAAGACGCCCTTGGGTTTTGTTGAGGAGGAGAGAGGTTCAAAACCATCCAGCCCAAGGGCACGATGTGTTGGTCAGTGAATCCACCTCCGCGTTGCTGGGTGGCCTCGGCATGCTGGCCTTGGCCATCTCTTGGTTGAGACGTCGTCAAGGTGGTTTGCGCCTCGCACAAATCGGATGGATTTTTGTCGGGTTTTCCTTTTTCACGCAGGCTTGGAAGTATTACGACCACGATGACCTCGTCCTGACCGTCATGTGCACGCTCACGCTCCCTCTGGGGTGTTGGGCCGCTTGGTTTGAAAACACGGCTGCGGAAGAGCAGCAAAAGGCGTTGATTTGGGCCCGTGGAACCGTTGCTTTCGCTGGCGGGCCGTACATGTTGGTGACGTACGTCCCCTACCTGAGTGTACTCGCCATCTGGTTTGTGGCCTCACAATCGGCTTGGTTTCTTCGGTTTGCGACGGGACAAGAGATCGAAATCGGCACCACTTGGGTCAACGACCCAAGCGGCCGTGTTTCTTGGGAGGCATGGGAAGGAAACCGATGGTTTGCAACGGATTTCACCGGAGAATACGCCTTTCAATCCGAACTTCTCCTCGCCGATGGCGGCCTTATCGGCATCAACTTCGTGTTGGCTTGCACAGCCATTCAATCCATGGTCCTCTTTATTGGGGCCATCTCCGTTTTGGACCTTTCATGGAAACGAAGAGTCAGGGCACTCTTGCTCATCTTACCCCTCATTCATTTGCTGAACCTGTTCCGAAATGCCGGCTTGATTTGGATGCACATGAACTACACGCAATGGGATTTTTGGGGCATGAGCGTGTTTGAATTCGGCCACACCTATGTGGCGCGGTTCGTGAGTTTGTTTGCCATGTTCTTGATGGCGCTCATCATGTTTGAGATGCTCCCAAGCATGCACCGACACATCATGGCGCTGACCTCTCCCCAATCAAAAAAACAGGGGAGATGAGTGCACATGCCGAGACTCGAACTCGGGTAGAGAGGTTGGGAACCTCCCATCATAACCGCTAGATCACATGTGCTTGAGGCCGGCCACATCTCTTGGATTGATGAGACCTGTGGTTGGAAAACATGATTTGAGGGAGTGCAGAAACCCAATCATGCACCCGGCCTTGGAGCCCTTTGTTTTTGAGCGGGGGGGCATCGAGGTGGCCAACCGTTGTGTCCTTGCGGCGATGACCAACAAGCAAAGCCACGAGAGCGGAGAAATCTCTGAGGCCGAAGTGAGGTGGCTTGAAGCGAGGGCCCGAGGAGGTTTTGGGATGGTGTTCACGGCTGCCACCCACGTCGAAGCCGATGGAAAGGGGTGGAACGGGGCGTTCGGTACCTTCTCCGATGAGTTTCTACCCGGCATGACGGAGATGGCCCATTCCATCAAAAAACACGGTGCTCTGGCCATGGCTCAACTTTTTCACGGCGGCATACGAGCGCCTGAAGAGCTCACGGGCGTTCAGCCCAAATCAGCGTCCACCCACACCGTACCTCCAGACATTACGGCGCGAGCCATGGAAGAACAGGAAATTCTGGCTACGGTACGTGCTTTTGGACAGGCGGCTCGTCGTTGCGAGCAAGCCGGTTTTGATGGCATTGAGCTTCACGGTGCCCACGGTTATTTGATTTCCCAATTCCTTGGGCCAACGAGCAATCAACGTACCGATGCTTGGGGAGGTTCATCCAAAGCGAGGCATCGATTCCTCGCCGCCGTGGTGAAGGAGGTTCGCCAACAGACCTCGCCAAACTTTCTTGTCGGCGTTCGCTTGTCACCGGTTCAAACTTCAACCGGCATCACCCTGAGCGACGCCATGGAAACGACGAAGTCGTGTTTGACCTGGGAACTTGATTTTCTCCATATCTCGTGTTGGGACATCAACGAGGAAGGGACGTTGGACCATCGAACCCAACGATTTACAGAATGGTGCGCTGAATGGCTCAACGGCAACCTTCCCCTCATCACAACAGGTGGCATTTGGACCGCCAAGGACGCTGAAGACGGTTTGATCCAAGGAGCGGATTTCGTTGGCGTGGCGCGAGCAGGTATCGGCCATCACAATTGGCCGTCGTACTTGACGCAGGGAGCGACTGAGCCATCACGTCCACCGTTCAGCACGACCCATCTGCAAAATCAAGCCTTGAGCCCCGTGTTCATTGATTACATGCGGCGCTGGCAGGGTTTCGTTCATGAAGAACGATGAAAAACGATTGGAAGCGCCCCTGCCGCGATTCGAACGCGGGTTCCTCGCTCCGGAGGCGAGGGTGATATCCACTACACTACAAGGGCAACTTCGCCGTCTCGGGCGTGGATTAAAGTCCTTCCATCACCGACTCTTGAATTCCCATTCAGATTCAGGATCGTGACGAATCCAGAAGTTTCCGCTTCCCGTTGGGTGCTCAACGGTTTCGACACCTCCCAGCATCATGCCCATTAATTCCCGATTTGGAGGCTCATAAGACGTAGAAGAAACCGACTCGGTAGCGTCTTGGTGTGGTGGATCAATCTCGTCCAACAACGGTGGTATTCCCAAGGCTGAATCGCCACTCACCGAGGAATCAAAGGAAGGTGTTGGACTGGAAAGCACATCATCAAAGCGAGCCTCATCGCCCCAATCCTTGTCCAAAGCGACCTCCCCCCTCGAACCGCTCCGCAAAAACAGCACGAGGAGCCCGACCAACACCACAACGAGGGTTCCTGCTGTAGCGTAGACGATGTCGTTGGAAACGGACGCCACGATATCGGCGTTGTCACCCACACCGTCGCCATCGGTATCTTTGGTTTCGGTCGGGTCGTCAGGGAAGGCATCGTCTTCATCCGGAACGCCATCACCGTCACCATCAAAGGCATCGAACGTCGTCTCGCACATCAGGATGAGCAATTCAAGTTCATCTCGGTCAAGGAACGTGTCTTGATTGGCGTCGTAGAGGGTCATTTCGTAATCGTTGGCCCAGACATGCGCCTCAAGGGATGAAAGACTCACGGCGTCGCGGCCTTCGGAAAAGCCATCAAAAACGGCTTGCAATTCAACATCGCACGTGCACTTGAACTGGAGATATTCGCGATATTCAATCGCATCATCGTCGTTGAGATCCATCCCGAGGCGGTTGCTCTGCGAGGCGTCGATGCTTTGACGCTCATCTCCGGAGAGAAGGCCGTCGAGATTGCGGTCCAATTTTTTGAACATGTCCTCGGCCGACTCGGCACAGGTTTCAACGGAGGTCGGTTCTGTTGGTTCCACGGGCTCAATGGGGAATTCCGAGGCATCCCAGCGGGCGACGATCGAGATTTCTTCAACATCGGAAATGCCGATCAGTTGGATGTTGATACGTCCGTTCATCGGGGCTTCGAACCGCACGATATGCTGGGTTCCCTCATCGCTGCTCTTCAAGGTGACCTCGTTTGTGGTGGTCTCAATATCACCGTCTTGCATGGGCCTGCCCCAATCACCAAAATCAAACTCATACTGCGTTCCCTCGACGAGCAATTGTGCATCGCCAACACCACCGTAGGTTTCAACTTGGAAGAAATTCCCTGGACGGTCAAGCATAGCGAAAAAGGACACGGTGCCTTGTTTTCCAACGGCGACTCCCTCAACGGCTTCACCGTTGAAGAGTTCGATGGGAACGCCGTTGTACTCCCAGACATAACGGTCGGCGAATTCGGCGAGGATGTTCACGCCGCTAAACGCTGAATCCGTGGTGAGCAGAATGTACCACCAGCCTGGAGTTGGGTCGTTGAAAGCCACGCGGTCGCCGACACCAGCGGTCGTTGTGTGGTGATCGTAGGTGGACACGGTTGGCGCCTGCTCGTGGCGCAGGTAGAGCGAGGCCTCACCCCCACCCTCCGTAAGGTCGACAACCAAGCGCTCCGTGCCTTCCGGAACTTCGACCTTGAAAAATTGCATCAGTCCATCGTACCCGCTCAACAAACCGTATGCAACGCCCGGTGTCAACGTGATTGCATCGGCGGGCTCAACGTTGGTGGGTGGGTAGATGAAATCGGCAAGAATCGTAAAACCGCGAGCGTTTCGATAGGTGTATGCCGTGATGTAATAGATTCCGGGTTGGACATCGTAGAGATGGACTTCCTCATCGTTTCCGGGACCGGTTGACCATTCGGATTTTGAGGTGCTTTTCTCTGATTCTCCTTCGACAGAAATCCCGAAATCACCGTCCTCAAAGAACCAGAAGTCGTCTGGAGCAGGTGGGCTGTAGTAGGAAATTCCGAGATCAACGTTGCCCCGGCCGCCGTACGTGCGAATCCGGAGGTCTGCAAGGGGTTCGGTGACGTTGACGTAATAATACAGCGCACCGTAACCTTGGCCGCTGTCAAAGTTCGCTCCGACCTCTTGATTGGTGACTGCGATGCTCTCCTTGAGTTCGGTCATGTCGTCGAGCGTTGGCGGCGGGTCAGCGACATCCGCTTCCAGAGAAATGTAAAGCTCCGTAAACGAGGATTCAACGACCATGACGAACCAAACCGTTCCTTCATCTGGCCACGACCATTCCTGGTAGGCGAAGCCAAAATCATCCGAAAACGAGCCGTTGTTCACCCACCTGTCCGGAACTTGGTTGAAGCCCACATAAACCGTAAACATCGAGTCCATGTCATCGTTCCAATCGTCAAACATCCATGACGAAGAAAACCACGACAGCGTTCGAGTGTAGGTTTCGACCTCGCTGAAGAACAGCAGAGTATCGCCTTCGGAGGCGTCCTCAACCAAATGCTCCTGGCCCATTTCCAGTTCAACGGCCTGGGCGACGATGCTTCCGTCGGGCATCACCCAATCGGCACCGTGGATGGTCCCGGTGCGGTCAGCGACGTTGTCGTGCGTGGTCGCTCCCTCGCCCTCACCAAACATCCATGTTGTTCGCTCTTCAAGATTGGAAAGGTTGTTTCCGGCGAAGACGGTGATGTTGTCGAGAAGACCCTCGAAATGGGCACAGTCGCAACCGGCACCCATCCGTCCAATGTAGAGCTCATCGCAAGCCAATCCTTGCTCAAAACAATCGTTGGAACCAAAGTCGCCAAGGGGAATATCGGCGTCCACGTCCAACACCGTTCCTGCCTCTTCCCCGTTGATTGAGAAAGCGTAACCCACGCCGCGAGTGACCTCAACACCCACCAAGGTCCAAACGTTTGCTTGGACGGTTGTGTTGGAGGTTGGATGACGAGCAAGGCTGTATTCCGACGCGAAGGCAACACGGTCGTTGCTGAGGTAAAGTCCCCAGCCGTAATCGCCTTTCATGATGATGAATTGATTCCCTTGCACGGAAAACGGATGGACCCAAGCAGAGATGACAACGCTGGAGTCGTTGCTCGTGTCAAGACCGGTATCGTCCGGAACCACAACGTGGTCGGACTCCCCGTCAAAGCGGAGTGCATAATCTGCTCCCGGTCCGATTTCGACCACACCGTAGACCGGGAAGTATTGGGGGTCGTTTTCCAAATCGTTCCAAGTCCCCGGATCGATGTTCCCCATGTTCGTTCCTGCAATGTGGACATAATCCTCATCACCGCCCTCCGAAGGCTGGGCGTCGCCCCAAGAACGATAGAAAAACGGCGTACCGTCGTGCCACTTGAACTGCCCTTCATCGCTTGCATCGTTCAAGCCGATCCACAAATGTCTTGATTGATTTTCCCATGTGCCAAACGTCTCAAAGACCCAGTTGTTTTCATCGCTGTCGTCCACGGTGACAAGAAAGCCACCAAGCGACTGGGCGAAGGAAGCAGCGTCGGTCCACGAGGATGCGGAAAGCAGATGGTAGGTGTTGTTGTTCTGGGGATTGATGGCGGTGTGGAGCACTTCCATCTCCTGACCGGTCTCTTCGGCTGAGGTGACCAGAACGGGCGTTGCGAGACTGAAAAGAAATAGGAAAAGCAAGCAAAGTGCCTTCTTCATGTCAAAAAGCAGGCGGTCACCGGCTATTAACAAGTTGGTAAATCGCTTTGCATTTGAAACGCGAAGAAACCGAGCAAAACCCGCTCACAGAGGCTCAAATCCGGGAAATTGAAGGATTGATAAAGTATGCAGGAAGCCATACTTCATGCACGCTGAGGTCCGAATGCGGATTGAGGGTCTTTTGGAGGATGAAGACGATTGGGTGAGCGCCATGGCGACGGTCGCTTGTGAACTCCATCACGGCTTTGACCACTTTCACTGGACTGGATTTTATCGAACCACGGCGCCTGAAGTTTTGAAAATCGGACCCTATCAGGGCGGCCACGGATGCCTCGTCATTCCGTTTGACCAAGGAATCTGTGGAGCAGCAGCCCGGACCGGAACAACCCAAGATGTCCCGGATGTCCACGCACGTCCCGAACATATTGCTTGCAGTTCAAGCACCAACAGTGAAGTGGTGGTTCCCGTCAAGGACAGCAAAGGTGCTGTTGTGGCCGTTCTCGATGTTGATTCGGATACACCTGCTGCCTTCTCTTCCGAAGATGTGGCTTTCCTCGAAGAGGTTTGTGAAATGTTGGGCAAGCGATACCATGCAGTCGATTGAGGCCCACGAGATCGCCCCTTTTCAGCCCAATTTCTTTCCACCGATGCGAAGTTCCGTCTGCAGCGGCATCTGGTGTTCCCAGGCGAACTCTTTCACGATGCGCCACGCTTTCTCCGAGCCTTCGAAATCCTTGACATCGATGATTTTGTTCCGGGTGTTGGCTTTGAACGCAGCTACCGGTTCGGCATTCCTGAACACCAAATACGCTGAACCAAACCCAAACCGCTCTTTCATGATGTCCGTGAAATAAGGTGCGATGGGGTCCGAGGGAGGAAGGACAAAATCCCGTATGGAAGGAATGGATTTGGCTTCTTGGAGCAAGGATTTTCTTCCCCAACAAACCTGATGGAAATCTTCGATCAAGAAGCCTTTGATGAGGGTCTCGTCCTCTTCAAAGGCGTTCAAAACGGCCTTGAGTTCCTCCGGCTTGAACGAAGGGCCAGCGAGTTGGGTCAACTGACGAAGGGTGATGACGGGGAATTTTTCAACCAGTCGACGGATGTACTCTTTCCTCAATTCAGCACGGTCAACACCTTCGGCGACGAAAACGCTGCGGAATCCGCCACGGAAATCCTGAACAATGTGCCCCGTCTTCATCAAAGGTTGAATCAATTTACGGAATTCGGATTGGGAAAGGGCATGCCGTTCTTTGAACAAATTCGGATCGGAATGGTTGCTGAAAAATTCAATGATATCGATGAGTTCTTCATCCGGTGGTTGATTTCGGATGGCGAGAATGTTTTGGAAATGTTCGTAACTCGCCCAAACCTGATGACCCCTGAGGTTGATTCCGTGATGGAGCCGATGGGCACTCGCCATGCTCTTCAGGTCGACCCGGTAGAGTTCGGCCCGCCCACGCAGGGCGAAATCGTCCCGTATTTCGTCCACTTCTTTCAGCGCTAAGATTTCGTTTTCAAGACGTGTGTGCTGATGCAAATGGTGTTGATGGAACAACGCTCGTTCGGCGATTTCTCGGGGTTGGGGGTCCACCACAGCACCCCGAATCATGCGCTCACCCGTCACCTTGAAGCCAATGCGTTCAAGGGCCTCTCGTGTGGTTTGGTCAAGTGAAGTAATGGGTTCGCTGTTGAAATTCGACAACACCGACACATCAACCAGCTGCGCAGCGTGATTTTCCAACAACAACTCAAAGGCTTGGCAGAATTCATCCAAATAAGCAGTTGGTACATGCAGATCTTTGATTTCCAAGTAATCGTTGACCTTGAACATCAAGACCTTTCCAATCGGGTCAACGCCCTTGAAAATCGGCAAATACCAACCGCGGTCCAGGACACTTCTGACTTCCCAAATAAAGCGAGAAACATAGGGATCGGATTGGGTGAGGATTCGAACGGTTCGGTCCTCTCGCCGTGGGCGTTGAAGTTCGTCAACTTCATCTGGGGCGCAAAAGAAAGCCTCCGGTTCGGGAACCAAGGCCATCACTTTGGCGATTCGTCCCTCGCGCTCCAAGTTCATGAGCGCAACCGTGAGTTCTTCAAAGGACCGCGAAACATAGAAGCGCAGGGTACTGGCTTTGACGGGCCCCATTCTTCGCACCACTTCGACCAAGGCATCCTCAAAGGAGAGCGATTCGTACACGTCGGCGACGCGATGGAACAAGGAAAGACGACGACGACGACCGGCGACATCCTCGAATTGTTTCACGACGAGCATTTGCCGTTCCAAATTGTTCAGGGCATTTTTCAAATCCCGCTGAAGAGCACGATGCTCGTCACCTTTCGGATAACCTGCCATGATCTCTTGCCGCGTGACGTTTTCTCCCGGTGGGATTTTTGTTAGGATTTCTTCTTCCATCGGGCCGATGTAAGGCTCGGGTTTCAAGCCGAGGAGCACCGGGATGTTTCCCTTGGTCGTGTAACCAATACGGTTGTGAAGCAGGCGGCCCATGATCACATCCGAATCGAGTTGCACATCGGACCAATCGTTGAAGGCGAATTGGTCAATACGGTAGAGCAACTCTTGTTGTTTTTGGAACAAAACGTGTTCGTTGAAGGCCGTAAAACTGTCAGGATATTGGTGGAAGGATTTGTCCAATACCATGTTTTGAATCCAACGGTACTCAACGACTTCTTCTTCTCCACCCGTCAAACGGTGTTCGTCTATTTTCAGAATGTACTCGGCATCGTTGGTTTGCGTGAAAAATCCAACGGAAATGACGTTTCGTCCTTCGAGTTCATGCAGCGCTCGTTCGATCAAACCTTGAGGGAAGGGTAAACGCTCAACCATTTCCTCCGAGGCTTTTGGCCCCTCAGAACCGAGCATCTCAATCACCTTCACCCGCAGGGCTTCCTGAGGGTCGCCGAGCTCGCGCTCTTCCCATTCAACGGGTTTCGTGCCGTCAAACTTGGTTGCGATCTTGTACGTAAGGCCACGCGTGTGCAATTCGAGAAGGTTCTCGACATCTTTTCCACCGGCTACGGCAAGGCAACCGAGCGTTCCGTGAATTTCAGCCATGTAGGGCGTGAACCATTTTCCATCCAGTTCATCCTGACCCGTTCCCTCGAGCTTGGTAATTTTACCAGCCTGGCAGAGTTCCTCCACCCAACCTCGGATGGTTTCCAAAGGTACATCGTTCAATTTCTCACGGTACAACGGGTTGTTGAATTGGCGGTCAAGCCCACCCCCGTGGCTCATCAACCGGTGCAGTTCTCGTGCATTGGTTGGAACCGGAGCCTTTCCGAGATAATATTCCGTCAATTGTTCGCTTGACAATTCGGTGGCGAGGGACCGAGTTCCCAAAAGACGTTGAAGAATCGAGGGGTCAATGTCCTTGACCAAGAACGCCCGAGTTTTCATGGACATCAAATCTTCAAACGCCGACATGAACAACGACATGCCCAACCTCGAAGGAACGACGACCTTGGTGTGAACGATGCGAGCAGAACCGGTGCTACAGGCCTCAAGGAATTGTTCAAGGCCAATCAGGTCAATATCGCCAAAGAGAATCTCGTTTTTGGCTTCCCGCATCAACAAACTTCCGTCCATGCTTCGGTGCTTCTGAAGAAGCGCTTCGGCTCGCTGCTGGAATTGTTGAGGGCTGATTTCTTCCGCACCCATCCTTTTGGGAATGATGAGCGAACGACCGGAAACCTCCCTGAACCTTTTGGCAAAGATTTGCGTGTTGATGATGTAGCGTTCAATGACATCGACGTGATTGTTATCTCTGAACGCCGTGTACATCGACCCGGGGTCAACCTCTTGAGACGTTTTCAATAACAATCCGTTTTCATCAAAAGACATCTCAATGACATTGATGCTGTTGGCCTCGGCAAGACCGGCCATGAAATAGCCGAGGGCGGTGTTGAAACCACGACCTCTGCACGTGGTGATCATGTACGTCGGGAAGGAACCGCTGACAACCTGTTCGATCAAGATACGATGAGGGTCGGGGACCTGGAAGGAATCCAAGGAATGTTCCTCAAGGTGGCGGGCAATCGCGTTGGCGACTTCGTTTGAAAGTCCGTAGACGTCTCGCAGCAGCACCCTCGGATCGTTTTCTCGGCGTAGCGAGACCATGCAGTGACCAATGAGGTCTTGGAGCGCTTGAGACAACTCACGACTTCGGCTGCGGGCCTCTCCAGACCACGACGGGATGGTGGGTCGGTGCCCCGTGACGCTCGTCACGTTCACACGGGTTCCTTGGATGTTGGTGACTCGGTAGGTTGACCCACCCAACAAGATGACGTCCCCCGTTCTCAAATTTGAGACGAAGGAACCCGAGAGTTTGCCCAATATGGAGCCTTCTGCATTGAACACCAAGTACGAATTGTCGGGAGCGATGGTACCGATGTTGGTGTAATAGATCATTCTGGAATAGCCGCGCTTTCCGAAGATGTTTTCCTCCCAATCCACCCAAACACGCCGCTCTTCTTCGAGCATGTCCAAAACTTCAATGAAATCGTCGTACTCAAAATTTCGATACGACCAAGAATTGACGATGATTTCGTAGGCTTCGTCAATATCAAGATCGTTGATAATCACCAATCCGATGATGAATTGGGCCACCACGTCCAAGCAATTCTGGGGGAAATCCAAGCGGTCCATGTCTCCGGTTTGAATCGCTGCCTGCAGCGCAGCGAGTTCCAACAAATCATCCACGCTTTGAGGCAGGAACCGGGCCCGTGGAATACCCCCTACATGGTGGCCTGCGCGGCCGATACGTTGGAGGGCGGTAGCGATGTCTCCCGGGCTACCAACCTGGAGCACCAAGTCCACCGAACCAATATCAATGCCCATTTCCAAAGAAGAGGAGGTGACAACCGCTCGAAGATGGCCGTACTTCAATCGCTTTTCAACGTCCAACCGGATGTTCTTGTCCATTGACCCGTGATGTCCGGCAACCAACTCGCCGAGGAACGGCCTTAGCTTTTGGACGATGGTTTCGGTCATTTTTCGTGTGTTGGCAAACACGAGCGTGGTGGTGTGTGCGCTGATCAAGTCGGCAATGGCTTCAATGTTGTATTCCAGGATTTTCAAAACCGGTAAATCGCTAAATTTAGGGTGGGTGATGAGAATGTCCAAATCGAGCTCTCGAGAGCCGGATATTTTTGCAATCGATACCGCACTGCTTTGGCCACGCGCCTCCCGGTCGTCGCTGCTCACAAGGTATTCAGCGACCGTTTCCAACGGTTCCATCGTGGCCGAGATTCCGATTCGCTGGACGGGGTTCTTGAGCAACGAATCAAGCAACGAGAGGGTCAACGACAAATGGACACCCCGCTTGGTGGGCACCATGGAATGCAATTCGTCGATGATCATGTATTCGACTTCGCTGACGATGGGTTGGAACCGTGGAGAAGTGATGGCAATGGCGAGGCTTTCAGGCGTCGTGATGAGGATGTGCGGAGGGTTTCTCAACATCTTTTGACGGTCCGATTGGGACGTGTCCCCGGTTCGCAGGCCAACGCGAATCTCTTGGGCTCGGTCGGGCAAATAGTTGGCTTTGATTTCTTCAAGCGGGCCGATCAAGTTGCGTTGAATGTCGTTGGCGAGGGCCTTAATGGGCGAAATGTAGACCGCATACACCTTTTTTTCCAATTTTTTATCCAACGCAAGTCGGACCAATCGGTCGATAACGCTCAAGAACGCCGTAAGCGTTTTTCCAGAACCCGTGGGCGAACACAATAGGAGGTGTTTTTCCTCCATAATTGCGGGAATGGCGAGTTTTTGAGGTCGAGTGAAATCAGGAAATTTATCCCGAAACCAATTGCGTACAGGAGCACACAGGCGCTCGTACAAAGCTTCGGATTCAAGTGGTGAATCCAAATACTCAATTTCAGCCATTCTTCTTCCCACGCCCTATTAAAGTGGGAGGGGGAATATTATTTTCTTAAAGGTTTGCCTTATATAAAAAACATCATGCCCAACGTGTCGTCCGTTTTTTCCATCGAAGAACGGGCGCCGTTCTTAGCGGTTCGTTAGCCTGAAGAAGGGGCGAGTCCAAAGCCAGAGGCGGTACGGCAACCTCATGCAGCGCATCGGTTGGGCATGAGCCGATGCACGAAAGGCATCCAACGCACCGATTTTCCTCAACGACCACCGGTCGTTTTGCATGTTTGCGTCCAGGGGGGTTCTCCGCTAAGGGGAGGAGTGCTTCGAACGGGCAGTGGTAAATGCAGAGATCGCACCCGGTGCAGTCGTCCTGCACGATAGCGACCATGGATTGGCCCATGATTTGAAAGCAAGGCCTCTTGCTATAATGATGTGTCTTTCAAACAAGGTGACGGGGTAAAGAAAGGCGGTGAAGTTCATAGAGGCCTCGTCCTAGCCACACACGAGGGCGACCATCGTGATGGATGAAGAACGACTCGACCGCTTGAACGGCATGCTCAAACGGCGCGGTTTTCTGCTTCCCTCGTTTGAAATTCACGGCGGTTCAAAAGGCCTCTACGACTTCGGTCCAGTCGGCGGAAGGATACGCTCAAAAGTAAATCAAGAATGGCTCAATCACTGGCTTCAACTTGGAAACGTGGTCGAAATCTCGTGTCCAACCGTGACGCCCTACGCCGTTCTGGAAGCGAGCGGACACGTTGGTGAGTTTTCTGATTTCATGACCCAATGCACGGCCTGTGAAGAAGCAAGTCGAGCTGACACCCTCCTCGAACCCTACCACCCGAACCCGGATGCATTGAAGCGAGATGACCTTCAGACGGTCCTTACCAAAGAAGGGCCTGCTTGCCCAGCATGCGGCGAAGTCTCGTGGAGCGAAGTTGTTGCACAAAATCTCATGTTCAACACGACCATCGGAGCAGGCGCATCCGGACGCCCGGGTTTTCTTCGTCCCGAAACCGCTCAAGGCATGTTCACCTCGTTCAATGCCCTCTACCGACATTTTCGCGAACGCTTACCTTTCGGCGCAATGCAGGTTGGAAAAGGATACCGAAACGAAATTTCACCCCGCCAAGGGATGATTCGCCTGCGAGAATTCAACATGGCTGAATTGGAATATTTTATCGATCCACAATCCCCTACAAACGACGATTTGACCCCGTGGGACACCACCCCGTTTTCACTCGTTCCCGATGGCCGAGGTCCGGTTGAGATGACCTTGAGTGCTGCCTGCAAGGAAGGCGTAATTCGCCATTCAACGGTTGCACGATTCATGGGCATCACCTTCGATTTCTTGCAGGCCGTTGGTATCGACCCCAAGCGAATACGGTTTCGACAACACGAAGGCGATGAGATGGCCCATTACGCCATGGATTGTTGGGACGCCGAAATTGAAGGCAGTTATGGCTGGATTGAATGCGTCGGCATCGCCCATCGAGGATGTTATGACCTCGAAAGTCACGAAAAGGCTACCGGAAAGACGCTTCGAGCCCGCCGTGATTTTGATGAACCCCGCACCACCGTGATCGATGCATGGACCATCGACGGGGCAACCGCTGGTCCAGCGTTCAAGGCCAATGCCGGCTTGGTGAAGGCCGCCGTGGAAGCCCTGCAAAAAGAGACCGAATTCCCGGTATCCCTCACGCTCGCAAACGGTGATGTTGTGGAAGTTACAGAAGAACATGTCAAACCAAACCAGAAAACCGTGAAGCAAACCGGTGAGTGGTTCATTCCCCATGTCATTGAACCTGCATTTGGAATCGATCGAATCATCTGGCACGTCATTGACCATGCCTACGCTGAGTTGGAAAAGAACGGCGAAACCTACACGGTGATGAAGTTCATGCCAACCGTCGCTCCCGTCGACATCGCAGTGTTTCCGCTCTATGAAAAGGACGGCATGGGCAAAACCGCTGCTGAAATTCACCGCCGATTGTGCGCACGAGCGGGCACCGTTTCCATGTACGATGCAAGCGGTTCGATTGGTCGCCGGTATGCGAGAGCCGACGAAATCGGCATCCCCCAATGCGTGACGGTCGACCACCAAACCCTGGAGGACGGGACGGTCACGCTGCGAGATCGGGACAGCGGAGAACAGGTTCGCGTGCCGATGGACAGCCTGTGATGGTCACGAACACGAACGGGAGTTTCAGCCTCCATGCGGGTGAAGGTTGAAGAACCCTCCAATGGATTTCCAAACGATGCAGCAACCCAGCGATTGGACCGAGCGGCATCGCCCCCGTTCAGAACAGATGTTGGAAGGCAACGACGTCCAGCGAAGAAAGATTCGTGCGTGGTTGGACGAATGGCAAAAAGGCGTTCCCAAGAAGAAAGCCCTGTTGTTGGTCGGGCCTCCCGGTGTTGGAAAAACAACGGTCGCTCGGGCGATCGCGGAGGACATGGGTTGGAACGTCGTTGAGTTGAACGCAAGCGATGACCGAAACGCTGCCGCCATTCGCAAAGCAGCCACGAGCGGAGCCATTCATCGCTCGCTCTTCCACGACCCTACCGCCCCACCTTCTCGCACGCTTGTGTTGCTCGATGAGGTGGACCACCTGAGCGGAGGACTTCGCCAAGTGAGCCAAGACCGAATCAATCGGGCGATGGCGGGCGAAGAAGGCCCGAATGCATCCCTTTCGGGAGACTCAGGAGGGAAAGCCGAATTGCTCCGCCTGCTCGAACAAACAAAACAGCCCGTGATGTTGGCTTGCAATGAAGAAATGGGCTTGTGGGGACGCAATTCATCATGGCGTTCAACCCGAGACCGATTCTCAAAACATGTCCAGAAAATCAATTTCGTACGAGCCAGCGACGAGGCGCTTCGCCGAATTGCACGCCGGGTTCTTCGGGAAGAAAACATCGGGTTTGACGATGATGCCATCGACACGTTGGCCCGAACCAACCACGGCGACCTCCGAGCCTTGGTCCGTGACCTCCAAGTGATGACGGCCGGCTTGAACGGCCAACCCTTGACCAAATCAACCGTGCTCAACCACGTTGAAGCCAGCCAGCGGGACGTCACGGTGGAAATTTTTCCGGGCCTCGAAAACCTCTATAGAATGGGCACCTCGCAGGAAGCATCCAGCCTCATCCGAACCATTGACAAAGAGCCACAGGATTTCCTTGCCTGGGTCCATTGGAACAACGCCTCCCTCTTCACGGACGCAACGAGCGTTCGGCGAGGCAGTCGAACGATGGTGCAAGCTGATCGGAACTTCATGGGGCGTTTCATCAACCAAGCCCACCGCTCAACGTACTGGACCCAGCACCTCAGTGCCCTGTCAGCCTCGGTCGCCAACCACGTCCCGCTGAAAGGCAAATTGTATCCAAATTACCCACACTTTCTACGACGCAGCGGTTCCGTGGGCCGAGGCGGGATGATCGGGAAATTGGCCGAATGGTGCTCAACCAGCCAAGTTACGACGAGAGAAGACTTCCTCCAACCGCTTCTCACCCTCGCACAACCGGATTCAGCCTTGGGCAACCCCAAGCATTTCACCACCTCGATTCATCTTGGTTTTACCGCCGAGGAGCACCTTTCACTCACGGGCATGGCCAAATCACGACGCTCGTCAAAAGAACTCATGGCGGCTTACGACGCTGCCTGGCTCAAACACGAAGCTGAAACAACCCGCCCAACGCCTGCCGAGGAACACGATTTTGAGGAACATGAAGGGAAAATCCCGCCTCAAAAAGACGAGGTCAACCAGGATGACGGTCAACCACCCGCAGGTCAAACGACCTTGTTTTGATGAGATTCATCCTCGTCTCGGTCGAGCATGCGTTTCACGACGGCCATCCCTTGCCGCTCGCCATCGGACTTGTCCTCGCGACGCCAGTTGTGAGGGTGAAGCAAGATGATGGCGGTCAGCAATTCCAATCGCCCGAACCACATCAAAATCGATGTAAAGAGAAGAGCACCGGAATTCATGGTCGCCCACGTTTCCTCTGGCCCGTAATCCCCGAGCGTCGGCCCGGTGTTCCCCAACGAACTCGCCACGACCATGGTCACGCTCTCAAACGATGCGTCCGGCATGAAAACGGCCAGGATCACGCTTGAGAGGAAGAACAAACCGACCCACACGAAGAGCATGCCGACGATCAAGCCAAGTTGTTTGTCCTCAACCACTTCACCGTTCATCCGAATTTGCTGAACTTTCCGAGGTTGGGCGATGCGAGCAAGTTCACGCATGGCGATTTTGAAGGCTATGTTGACCCTGAGCAACTTCAAACCACCAGCGGTTGAGCCTGCGCTTGCCCCAACGACCATGAGAATGAAGAGGATGATGTGAGCCACGAGGGGCCACGATTCATCCATGTAATTGGTCGAGGTGTATCCCGTGGACGTACCGAACGACACCGCCTGGAAAACGGCCTCTCGAATCCCGGTGCTAAGGCCAACACCGGAGGTGAACAACGCCAATTTCAAAGCCAGAATAGCGATGATCATGTAGGCGAGGTAAAGCCGGAATTCCTCGTCTTTGAAGGCTCGTCCAAATTCGCCCTCCCTCACGAACCACAACAGAGCGAAGTTCACTCCCGCCAAAAACATGAATACGACGATGATCGATTCAACAAGCGGTGAATCGTAGTAACCGATGCTGCTGTCCCGTGTGGAGTATCCGCCCGAAGGCATGGTCGTGAGGGCGTGGTTCACCGAATCGAAGAGGTCCATCGCCCCCGTGAAGTAGAGCAATAAAAATTCGGTGAGGGTAAGAAAGAGATACAGACCCCACAGAGCAAGCGCTGTTTGCTTGAGTTTTGGGCGTAAGCGGGAGAGGGACGGGCCAGTCAGTTCTGCACGAGCGAGCGCCATGCCTCCGCCAATCACCCTGCTCAGAATCATCATCCCGAGCATGATAATCCCCATACCACCAAACCATTGGGTGAGAGAACGCCAAATCAACAAGCCACGAGGCTGCGCATAAATGCAATCCGGCGTGGTGCCGGGGATGCAGTTCGGACTCATGGAGTGGGAAATAACCGTCGCCCCTGTCGTGGTAAATCCCGACATGGATTCAAACCAAGAATTCACGAAACCACGAGCGATGTCAATGAAGGCCGCTCCATCCGTGAGTGGACCAACGAACATACCACCAAACCAAAACGGCATGGCACCGATAAAAACCGTCACCGGCCAAACCAAGCCAACGCCGACAAAGGCTTCCAAATCTCGAAGACGTTCTGCAGAATTCGTGCGCGTGAAAAACGCGAGCATAACGGTCCCCAATCCAGAACTGATGGCAACCGCAGGCAGGAACGCCTGAATTGCAAGTTCCAACCCGTCAAGTTTCCACGTGATGCAAAAACAAGCCGCGAGGGGAATGGTCAACGCCACAAGGGTCCAACCCAAGATCAAGTTGAGGACGTCGTAACGCATGGTCACACCTTGAATCGCTTCTGGGCTTCCGAAACCTTCTCCCTCAGACAAAAGACGACGACTCGGTCGTTCTCCAACAGCAGTTCATCGGGCCGGGGCTCCAACGAACTCCATGAACCCGAGAGGTTTTGTCGCTTGATGAAGGCAGGACGAAGCCAATCGGGGAAGTTTGCATCGCATACCTGCTTCCCGGCGAATTTAGCTTTCTCCGTCACCTTCAGCGTGATTCCAACGACGTTCGGAATTTCAGCAAGAAGGGAGAAATGACCCGAGGTGCTCTGGTAGATGTGCGTCAATATGTTGCTCACCGCAACTCGGTGTCGGTCAACAGCAAACGAAATCCCCATGCGTTGCGTGACCTTCACCAAATCTGCATCGTTGAGCATGAGGCCCGTATGCGGCACACCGAGGTCGGACAAGAGGAGAACAGCGGCGATGTTCGCGTGATCGTCAGAGAGCGCGCTCAAAGCGACATCGAATTTTTCAATGGAAATTTCAGCGAGCACTTCCCGGTCAAGATGGTCGCCGTGGATCACCTCCAAATTCGGATGACCCCCAATGCTCGAACCTGAGAGTTCATTTGCAAGGTTCAAATCTCGTTCAAGGACGGTGACATGAGCCTCGTGATTCAGCCAATCCTCCGCCATTTTCGTGCCGTTTTGGGTGGCTCCAACGATCACGACCTTGGGGTGCTCTGGGAAGCTCGTTACCTCATGCCCAAAGGTGATGAGGGCTGGATTGAAATTGTCCAATCCAACAACGGCCACCGCAATTCGATCCCCGATTTCAAGGATGCTCTCATCGGTTGGAATGAAGCTTTTCTGACCCTCTCGTTTCACGCCCACGATGTTTGGTAAGCCGTGAACGAAGTCCTCTTTGACTTCACCGAGGGGGCGAGCAACAAGGTTCCGAGCCGTTGGCGCAATGTCGAACTCCAAAACGTAAGCATCGTCTTCAAAATTCACCACCTCTTCAAGATCGGTTGAACGAAGCCCGGCGTTCAAGCGTCCAATGGCACCGCGCAGCGGGTTGACGACGTGGTCAACGTTCGCCCACTTGGTCAAGTTCCCGTTACGGAACTCGTCGATGTAATTTGAGTCCCGCAAGCGGCAAATGCTGGAGAGGACACCCTTGCCGCCTTCAGCAACGTAGGCATGCTCTGCCATGGCACAAGCGATGAGGTTGGCCTCATCCGAGGGGGTGGCCGCTACGAACACTTCGGCGTTCGCAATACCCGCTTCAAGCAATTTCTGCCGAGAGGTGATGCTGCCGTGAATGACAAGACAGTCCAGCCCCTGGGCCGTAGCCACCGCTCTTGAATCGTTGTCGATGACGACGAGATCGTATTTGTCGTTGGCCAACGATTTCGCCAAGGCGATTCCAACGCGACCTGCCCCCCCGATGATGATTCTCATGATTTCACCTCAACCAAGCGATTCGGGGTACATCTTGACCTTGTATGTACCACCCGAAAACACCACGTCTCCCAACGTCTCGAAACTTCGTTGCCGCTCAATGCTGCCTGAATCGTACGTAATGCTCCGAACGGGGTGATAATATTCGTAAGCCAACGTCCCCGAGGGGTCCGCCTCTTCGACCCAGTCCACGTAGGCTGTTGGCGTTGCCAGAAGCCATTTGTTGTTCACCACGTCAACCTGACCTTCAACGAAACAACTCTGAAGAGCAATGTTCCGCTCTTCGCACCATGCATCTTTGAGGGGCAGTTGGATGTAGCCCCAAGCGTGAGCCTCCCATCCCTCGTTGGAATAGAAGGGGTCACCAAGCACGCCAAAAGCGTACCAGCCGGGAACCCCTCGGGTCCGCATGATGCTGAAGAAGGCGTTTGTTTGCTCGTCACAATCCCCCGTTTTTGCGGCGAGGCACTGGGGACCGGACCTTGCCGTTGCCGGAGCATCACGATCGTAGGAGACGTAGGCGTGCAGATAGTCAAACGTCGCCCGAGCAAAAGCATAGGCGTTGCTTGAAGAGCCCTCCGGAAGGCTTGATGCGATGGCGTCGGCGGTGCTGACGACCAAAGCGTCCTGAGCGTCGATGGCGTGGTTGCTTACCGGCGGGTCTCTGTAGTACCACTGTTCCCCTCCAAAATCGCTTTGTCGAACACCGTTTCCTCGCTGGGCGATGTCAGCAAATGTACCGGAATTCTCGACGTTGATTCCCGTGGATTTCCCTGCGATTCGGGCGTCCACCCGTCCGTCGTCCCACCACGAAAACGAGGTGGACTTGACTTTCACTTGGAACGAATACCGGACCGATTCGCCAGAATTCATGTTCACTCGTACTTTGATGCACTTGGCGACGGGACATTCCTCATCACCGGTTCCGACGCTCGGCCACCAAACTTCGTGACCGGTGTTGGTCGTGATGCGGTTGGCGTACGATTTATCGGGCAAGCCATCAACGGGGACGTTGATCGCCTGACCATCAACCACAAGGGCAAGTTCAAGCGTTTCCTGGAGCACGATGGCCGGTTCGTCGCCGCCCTCCCCTACCGTGGTAAACTGGGTGGATGAAGTGAGGGACGATCTGAGGACCGGCGGTATGAGGATGCTCTCCGTGACCACGCCGGTCCCTCCGACGCCCGACATGGAGATGTCTGCGTTTTTCGCCAGAGTGTAGGTGGCTTCGTTGGGATAGACGTGATAGGGTGCGAGTTGGGATTGAAGGAATTCTTCGACACCACCAAATTCTCCAAAAATGGCTTCTTGGGCTTGCGGTGAAAGCATGACGAAGGCCACCAAGCCGAGCATGACGACGCTGCGAAACCTGTTTTTCCGCCGCTTCATGATGTTTCGTTGCCGACCCGTGTGGGTTTGAACAACCCCTCGCTGGGAGGGTTTCTGAGCCATTTTGTAGGCGGTGGCACGGTTGCCTTTCATGCTAAACTGCTGTTCCATGCGGTAACTCGATCGGTCCCCTTGGGGAAGAACTCTGCCGCACGAATAACAAATCGTATCGCTCGGCAACGCCGTGCTGCGGCAATACGGGCAAGCACCCATGCTCTTTGGCTCGGCTGGCGTCGTATAACGATTCCTCAAGATTACCCGCTATCAAAAGACGGAGGGCGCATGGCCCTCATCGGCAAAAATATCCTTTGTATGGTTTAAGCAAGTTTCCCCTTACTCTTCTCCATCCGAAGAATTGAGGCCTTTTGTGAACCCTTGGTCCCGCAGGGCCTGAGCGGAGCGAGCTTGTTCGGCCCAAAGACGTCGAAGTCGTCGCCGTCCTTCCTTCGGAACCGATTCCCATATCCACGTCTCGGCCGAGGGAGCAGCGAGAAACAAAAAGGGCAAAATGAACACCCAACCAACGGGTTGGAAGACCACAAAGTACAACGCAACCAAGAGAGAAGCCCGCCAAAATGCTGAGCGCAAAACCGCTCCCCAGCGGCGACCTTGGAGCATCATGTATCCGTGGCGAGCCGTGATGAGGGCTTCTGCCCGTGGCGTCACAACCGATACCAGAGCGATGTTGGCAAGACCTGCGACCGTGAAGATGTCGTCGAATTCAAACATTCTGAACATCATGACCATGGCCAACATGCCCCCAATGGCAAGGCCGAGTGCCCACCCGCTGGTCGGCTGCGAACCTCCGCGCCGAACACGGGACCGCCGAAGTAAAAGATGGGCAAAAACGGAGGCAAACAAGGTCACGATCATCAGCGAAATGATGTTCAATCCCGTATACACACTGTCGCTGCTGATGACCGTCGTGTAGTACGGGCGAAAGAGAAGACCGTCGGCCATGACCGCATAGGCTCCTCCAAGCACGATGCCCCAAAACACCTGACTCCACGCCGTTGGAAGGTCATAAAATCCAGCAAACTTGGTCATCACGCCACGCCAACCAAGCGTCATGCCGATGAGGGCGCAGAAACTCGAGAGCTGGAAGAGCACGAGTTCTGAAACCATGCCCGTGCCTGCATGCCTCCCTTCATGAAACCCTTGGCTGGAAACAAGTCAAGGGTGTGATTCAAACACCTCGGCCAACTCGGCCGTCCATGGCTCGCCTGTTGTTGTTCGGCGGAAAAGGTGGCGTGGGGAAAACCACAACCTCGTGCGCCACGGCTGTGTGGCTGGCGGACGCAGGACTTCGCGTGCTGCTGGTCTCAAGTGACCCGGCGCATTCAACCTCGGACTCGTTGAACGTTGAGTTGGGGACCGTTCCCACCGAGGTCGAGGGTGTTCCTGGCCTGTATGGTCTGGAAATGGACCCCGAGGCGAAATTGTCCAACTTGCTGCCCAAGGTTGGTGAAGCCATGAACAACATGAGTTCCAGTGGCATGGGGGGCTTTGGAGGTCTCGGCATGATGCTGGACCCGTCCGCAAAAGAGGAGATGGAGGAATTACGTTCGGACATCAAAACCGCTGACATGATTCTCCCCGGCCTCGACGAAGCCTTGGCCTTCGACGAGTTGCTCAAGCACATGGAAAACCCAACGTGGGACGTCGTGGTGTTTGATACGGCTCCCACGGGGCATACCTTGCGCTTCCTCTCGCTCCCCGAACTCATCGAAGCGTGGTCAGGCAGGTTGCTCAGATTGATGCGCGTTTCGGGCGGTCTCCGGTCCATGCTGTTTGGACGAAAAGAGAGCGACGCCATGAAAGAAGAACTTGAGCGCTTTCGCCGACGGGTGCTCCACGTTCGGCGTGTTCTAAGCGACCCGTCCACCTCCGCCTTTACCCTGGTCACCATTCCCGAGCGAATGGGGGTGAACGAGACCCTGCGGGCTCATCAATCGCTCAAAGAATACAACCTCCCCATCGGAGGTTGCCTTGTCAACCGAATCACCCCTGAGTTTGACCACCCGTTCCTTCAGCAACGAAGGGAACAAGAACTGGAGCGAATTGAAGAATTGGAAGCAGCGCTGGAAGAGGTCAACGTGGGTCGTCTCGACCTTGCCGACCACGAGATCGTGGGCGTTGATGCGCTTCGTCAGGTCGGCAAGACCCTCTACGGGGATGTCGTTGCCCTTCCCGACGCGATTGGACCGCACGCCATTGGCCAGGTGCTTCACCATCGCATCCACCGAGGAATGGTGAGCGAGTTCACCGAAGAAGGGGAACGTATTCACCTCCACTTTCCCGGTCTTGAACGCGATGACCTGTCGCTGCGAAGCGAGGAAGGCGTGCTCTACGTGGGCGTGAACGGCCGTGAACAGAGCATTCCCACCGCCTCGCAGGTGAAAGCCAGTCAAGTTCAAGCCTCCCTCGAGGGCGATGTTCTGTCGTTGCTTGTTCCAAAGGAAGCATCCCCGTAAGGGCATGGTTTGAAATGGGTCAACCTTGACGCCCCTGCATGGCTCTTGAAGGCTTATCGCGAGGAATCTTTCGCTCGCTTGGCCTGCTCAAGAACAAACGAAAGTTGGACGAGGAAGAACTGCGAGAAATGACGCGAAGCCTTCGCCGAGCACTCCAAGAAGCCGACTTCAACATCCGGCAAACCAAGGACATCGTCGACCGGCTTGAATCCAGAATGCGAGAGGAGGAACCTCGTCCGGGCCTCAACATGCAAACCCACGCCATGAACATCCTCTACACGGAATTGGTGAGAATTCTTGGCCCGCCCACCGATTTCCAACCGAGGGGAGCCACCCTTCTTTTGGTGGGGTTGTACGGTCAAGGAAAAACCACAACGACGGCCAAATTGGCCGAATGGTACCGCAAAAAGCACGGCCTTCGCGTGGCGGTGATCGAGGCCGACGTGCACCGTCCCGGTGCGTACGCCCAACTCTCCCAATTGCTTGAGGAGACCACCGTCCAAGTTTACGGGGAGCCGGAAACAAAGGATGCCGTGACCATCGTGCGTAACGGGTTGGCTGCCTGTGCTTCGGCAGACCTCGTGATCGTTGACACGGCAGGCCGGCATCAACTCGATGAAGAACTCGTCCAAGAGCTGGAGAACATCGCCGGCCTCACACGAGCAACCGACCGATGGTTGGTCATCGATGCACAAGTTGGACAGGCTGCTGGCCCCGTCGCCGCTTCGTTCCATTCCCTCGCCGGCGTAACCGGAATTGTCATCACGAAATTGGACGGAACCGCCCGAGGCGGTGGAGCCCTGTCTGCAGTGGCCGCAACCGGAGCGCCCATCGTCCACATCGGTGTTGGTGAACGGATTCAGGATCTTGAGAAATTCGAATCGGACCGCTTCATCTCTCGTTTGCTTGGAATGGGCGACATCCAGGGGCTCATCGATTTGGCTCCAGAAGACATGGATGAGGAAGAAGCGATGCGGCTCACGCAACGCCTGATGAGCGGAAGATTCACCCTCAACGACATGTACAAACAGATGGAGATGATGTCAAAAGTCGGTACGATTGACAAGTTGATGTCGTTCCTTCCGGGAAGCATGCTTGGCGGCATGGGGGCGATGTCGAAGGGTCAAAAAGAGGCCATGCAAGCCAACCTTGACCGTTACCGTACGATCATGGATTCCATGACGGCATGGGAGAAAAACGAGCCTGCGAAAATCAAAGTCGACCGCATCAAGCGCATTGCTCGAGGGTCAGGTGTCCGAGAAAAGGATGTTCGAGAACTCATTGGGCAATGGAACCGTTCACGGAAGATGATGAAGGGCATGGGCGGCAATCGCAAGCTGAACAAGCAGATGCGGAAGATGATGAAAGACGGTGACATGGACATCGACCCGTCCTCTTTCGGCATGTGAGATGCATCGTTCATCTATACATCCATTAGCGAACATTCATACGACCCCGAAACGGGTTTAGTAGCATGGCAGGCCCACTCCGCGCACTTGTTTTCATCCACACCGCCCTTCGAAACGAACTCAACGAATTCGCAGCTGATGCTGAAGCGGTTGCCCGAGGCAACGGTGATGTTGCAGCATTGAAGGAGCGCTTTGATTGGGCTACCTACGCACTCCATTACCACGCTGCAGGCGAAGATGCAGCCCTGTTTCCTGCCGTTGAAGCCAAGCATCCCGGTGTTGCCATCACCTTCGACGACGATCACCGAACCGACGACGCCTTGGTCGCTGAAATGACGACAATCTTTGATTCAGGAGCAGCGGGCGATGACCTCGAGCGAATCGCCATGCTCGCAGCCAAACTGGCAGACCGAGCCTCCCTGCACATGGACAAAGAAGAACGGTTGTTGGTCCCGTTCATTGAGGAACACTTCAGTATGGAAGAGCAAGGCGCCATCCTCGGCGGCATGATGCAGGTGTTTCCCCCCGAGTTCATGCTAAAGGGCGTGCCATGGGTGTTTGGTCATCTCAGCCCCGACCTTCGACTCGCTTATGCGGGCGCACTTAAGGGAGCTATGCCACCCGAGCCATTCGCCATGCACATGGCCAATGTGGAAGAGGCGCTTGGTGCTGAGGCTTGGGCACCCATTGCCTCAGCCATCGCCTGAGGGCGAACCTCCATCCATTGAGCCGTCGTTGAGGTGCTGGCGTTGCCTGCGGTGTCGGCGCCCTCTCGATAAAACACGGGTCGAAGTCCTGCAAGCAACTCAGCCGTCGTTGCTTCGCGAACGCCCTCGTCGGTGCTGAGAACGATGGAGTCCCCAGGACGCTGAAGGATTTCAACGGCGAAGATGGTTGGTGGCCCGTCTCGGGACGAAGTCAACGGCGGCCACGACCGCCGCCGCCGCTTCGGCGACCGCCACCACCGCTTCGGCGACCGCCACGGCTTGAGCGCCCTCCGCCGTGGTGCCGACGGTTTGAGCCACCCCGATGGCGCAACCTGTTGCTACGGTTACGGTGGCGATGGTGGGGGTTTCCGTGGTGTTGGCCATGATGTGGATTTTGACCTACCCTGACCCTCGGCTGGGATGTACCTCCTTTCCCAGTTAACACGAAGGCCACGAGGAAGATGATGACGGAGCAACACAGTGCGGTGCCAATGAACGTGCCGGGGTCGGTGGTGGGGTCTTCCCATCCAACGTCTGACGGGTTTTCGGAATCAACCATCACCGTCACGGTGGTTCCGGGTCCGAAGGTTTCGATGTAGTCAACCAAACACGACGAATCCCAAGCATCCATGGCTGGGCTTTCTCCCCAAACGTCCCTGACGTATTCCACATCATCGAAGCTGTACGCCACAGCGGCGTCCATGCTGCATGTGGACACGAGAACGGCCCGGCCGTACTCGCCCCAATCAAACGATGAGGATTCGCGGTATCCTGTTCGGAAACCTGGACGATCATCGTCGAATTCGGTCATGATGGCCAAATCAAAGGCCTGATACGAAGAAGGGTTGGTTGGATCGACGGAAATCGTCAGGTTTTTTCCGTTCGGAAAGGTCTCTTCAATGGCTCTGAGGCACGGTTGGTCGGCATAGAGGGTTGGGCTGTATTCCCACGCCTGATGCTCTGTCCCGTTCACGGTCCACCTCAAATCGAGGTCTGCGTAGCATTCGTACTCCGTCCAGTACTCCGTCCAGCAATCCTCGCGGGTGTCACCGTATTCGTCCGTGTACGTCGAGCACTGTGTATCCGAACGTTCGAAGACGTCTTCGTAGTAGGCCGTCCCGTTTTCGTCATCAAGGTACACTGTGGCCGTGGTCAGGAAGGCTTCAGGGGCGATGGGGCCGCCAACCACCGTCGCTTCCACCTCAGACCAAGGAACGTAGGCGTTGCTGGCGTTCACCAACGCTACATTGCCGATGATCAGGCCGACGGCCACCACGACGAGAATGCCCAGCGCAATAGGGCGTATCGGACCACCAAAGGACCGCTTCGGCTTGGCCGACATGCTTCCTCCTGTGGCCGCATTGCCCCCAATCGCGATGTCAGGTTGATTTGATGAAACGGGATTCGCAGGGAGGATGACGGGTTGCTCTGACGCAGGCTCAGCGGCTCCACTTTGCAAGCCGGAACCCCAGAAAACGTCGTTTCCCACTGAAAGTTTGACCGTAACGCTTCTATTTAATGGTCATGGATTTGTAAAAGGCTACCCCCTGAACAAGAATGGGATTATTCCTGACAAAACATCTGAAATACATGCACAAAGAGCCTTCCTCGTTCACATGCGTCTCGAATGGCCCGTCTACGTTTTCACCGCCTGCGTGTTCCTTGCCTTCGCCCTTGGCGTCCACTTCCTCAACCTCGGTACCGGTGCGGTCGTTGGCCTCTTCCTGGTGTTAACGGTGGCCTATGCCTGGGTCGCTTGGGTCATGATCAAGCAAAAGGCCGTGCTCGAACTCCATGCTTACATTCCTTGCGACAACTGCGGCGAATTGACGCCCTCACAAGGCCAACACTGCATGAACTGCGGCGCCGCTCTAACTGCAGGTAGCACTCAGTAGGACTTGGCCAGCAAGACCCTTCGAGTCGTCATCTCGCCCGTCATGTGGCAGGGACGTTCTGATTCGTAAGGATCGGTCGCATCTCCGAGGAACGAGAGTCCTGTCGTACGTTCTATAACTTCGGCGTGCGCATCCGAGCCGTTGAAAGCGAGCTCGTAAATGTGGCCGTCTTTGACTTCCCCGTCCATGCTCCACTGGCCGTCAGCCTCCGTGAAGGCCGGGAGCGGCTGCACGACGTCGTCCATGTGCTGGGAAGCCCGTACACGTAGTTCGTCGCTGATTTCATCGAGCACGCGATAGCACTCGTCGACGATGTTGTCCATCGGGAGCGGTTCCTTTCCGCCCGTTCGTCGAGCAGCAAAGGCGGTGCCTTGAGCGATGTCGCGAGGACCGATGTCCAAACGGAGCGGCACACCTTTGATTTCCCAATCGTAGTACTTCTGACCGGGGTGGAGGTCTCGGTCGTCCACTTTGACACGGAGGCCACGGGAGCGGAGTTTGTCGGCGACCTCGTGGGCAACGGCGATGGTGTCCACCTCGAGGTTCTTGCGAATCATCGGGCAGATGACAACTTGGAACGGGGCGATTTTGGGAGGCATGATGAGGCCGTTCTCGTCACCGTGCATGCCGACCACGGCCCCCAAGAGGCGCTCGGACATCCCGTACGTTGTTTGATGGCAGTGGGTTTGTTGAGCGTTGAGGTCCTCGTAGGTCACGTCAAAGGCCTTCGCCCACTGATCTTGGTAGTGATGACACGAGGCGACCTGGAGCGTTCGCCCGTTGGGCATCACCGCATCGATGCCGATGGTGTACCAGGCGCCCGGGAAGGTGTCCCAAACGGGTCGTTTTGCCTTGATGATCGGCAAACAAAGGTCGTCCATGATACGGTCAACGATCTCCAAATCTTCCTCGATTTGTCGACTTGCATCCGCTTCATCGGCGTGAGCGGTGTGGGCTTCAAAGAAATGAATTTCTCGAACCCGAATGAAGGAACGGGTTTGTTTCGTTTCATAACGGAAGGTGTTGACCATCTGGTATATTTTCAACGGGAGGTCTTTGTGGGAGCGGATCCACAACGGAAACATCGTGTACATGGCCGTCTCCGACGTCGGTCGTAGGAACATCGGGATATCGAGGTCGTTCTCACCGGCGTGCTTGACCCAATAGACCTCTTTCTTGAAACCGCCTTCTTCGTCTTCGTCCCGCAGGTCGTCGGGGTCCACCCCTTCTTCTCTCGCTCGCTTGAGACGGGCAACCAAGGCGTTTTCCTTCTCCAAGAGGTTCTCTGGAATGAGTAAGGGGAAATTTACTTCCTCGTGATTGGTTCGCTCCATTTCGGCGTGCGTGAGCGCATCGATGAGTTTCATCGTCTTCCAGCCGTAGGGCCGCCAGACATCCATCCCTTTGATCGGGTAGCGTTTGTCAACCAGCTCGGCTGCCTCAACCATGAAGGGGTACCATTCGTTGAAGTTCTCGGATTTGGATGGAATCCCGCGCTTCGCTTTCCCGTGGCCCATGGTTTTGGGGCGGACTTCGCCATCATCAAGATGACGCTTTCTCATCGGTCAAAACCGGGGACTTCCCCACAGCGATGAGAGCGACCAGAGCAGCAGCGCACCATACGACTTCCAAAACGAAAAACGCCCATTCTTCGATGAGGAACGCACGGACCCCCAACAGCCCCGAACCAAAGGCCATCATCACCAGGTAAACCGGTTGCTTGCTGTGCAGCACATTTCGGGTTTCGAGCAGGAAGGCAAGGAGGATGCTGAGCATGCCGATGTAGGCGATGGCTTCGGAAAGAAGACCATCAGGTGAAACGAGCATCACTTCCTCTTGCTGAGAACGATGAAGGCGACCAGGAAGGCGACAAAAGCCACGAGGTCAGGAATGCCGATGCCGCCTGCAGTCCCGCCCAAGCCACTCATGCTTTCGGAGAGCACGGAATACGACCAGCCGTCGGATTCACCCACCTTGGTGATGTCCATGAGGTTGATTCGAGTTTGCTCTGGGCCCCGGCAGGCGCCGATGCCGGTTGGGCATGTGCTTTCGAACAAGGACGAAAACAAACCGAACACGTTGAGCACCACAACGAGCAATCCGCCACCAGCAACCCATCGCATGGGGTTCCTTTTCTTGGAAGGCATGGGAGGGATGTCAAGATTTGGCTGAGGAACGCCGGCAAGCGGAACGTTCGTCTCAACCGGAACGGCCGGACCGATGACCTCAACGAGCATGTCGGTTGGAGGAGCAACTTCCGTTAACGGAGCACCCAAAGGCACGGTACCTTGGGCGTCTCGGGGCTTCACCGGTTGGACCGCAGCGATTTTGATGCCGTAAAGGCGGTCTGCGAGGCTCACGAGGGTCGGGTCATCGGCGATTTCCGACGGGTCCAACTCACCGTCCAACAATTGTTGAAGTCGGTCATGGATGGACGACATGGCAAGCCTCCGTTAGAGGTGCGTATCCGCTTCCCTTCATGAAGCCTCCTTTGATGAAACTCAAGGAGAATTGGTCACTCTTCTTGCCCACCGTGCCGAGCAAGGAGTTCTTTACTCACCAAACCGTTTCCGCAATGGGGGCACTTGTCGGCTTGACCCAACATCGCCGGGCGTATGGCCAGCACAGCAAGACACGTTGGACATGCCGCCAACATTTCCCCGTCCTGGAGGTCGAAGGACGTGAGCGGATTGGTGTTGTGGTAACCCGACCGGTAAACCGGATGCCAGTGGAACACGGCACGGCGGCCCGAACCCAAGGCAGCCCAACCCATCAGGAACGTGAACACCAACCCGATGAGGGCCCCCGACATCAATGCCTGGAGAAGGTTGAGGAAGGCAAGGAAAGCGAACATCAGGCTGGCCGTAAACAAAATCGCGACCGAAGGCCAATACGCCCACGGACGACGGTTTCGATACCCGGCGTAGACCGAATAGGCCAACACCATCGCCGTGACGAGAAAGCCGGTTGCAGCCCCTGCCGAGGGAAAGAGCCCGAGGGCACCAAGAGCGGTGTAGGTGAGGTAGACGACGATGCCCGCGTCCACCAAGACCACAAAGCCGGTCCCACGATGCACGTGAGAGATGGGGTCACCGGCATAGGATGCGGAAGGTGCTGAACCCGCCAGAACCATCTCATCAGCACGGTCACGAGACACAGTTTTTGCTGATGGCGTTCACTTTTGAACCATTGGTCGGTTCACGAAGACCGAAGCGAAGATGTCTTGACAGGAGGGGGCGTGGCGGGAACATGGCGCTTCGGGACACCGATGTCATCCAGACCGGCACAGCGCTCGCCGGCAAGTCCATCCTGCTCGGTGTGACGGGGGGAATCGCTGCGGTTGATACCGTCCGCCTCGCCCGTGCTCTCCGTCGGGAAGGCGCCAACCTCACGGTGGTGATGACCCCCTCCGCTCAGCGCATCATCACCCCTCTTGCGGTTCGGTGGGCCTCCCAGGCCGAGGTCATCACCGATTGGGACGGGGATTTGAAGGCCTTGAACCACGTCGACGGCGTTCTGGTCGCACCTGCTACACGGGATGTCCTCGTAAGCCACCTCCATGGGCTGCAGCATGGCCCGTTGATGATGGCCCTCTCCGTCGCTCGCTCAAGAGGAACCATGACCGTGTTCGTTCCAAGCATGCATGAAGATCTGGCCAACGACCCCGTCACGGAGGACGTCGTCGCTTCTCTTCGTGAGGCCGGGGACATCGTGCTTTGGGGCCCGCTTGAAGAGAGCAAACGAAAAACTCCCTCGGCGGAGGAAATCGTTGCCCGATTTGCTCATGAAATCAACACCCAGGCGCCTCAACGACGCTCGGTGGTGCTCACGCTCGGGGCCACACGGTCGGCCATCGACGACATTCGCCACGTCCAAAACACAAGTTCGGGCGCAACGGGCTGGTCAATTGCAAACCATCTGTACAAACACGGCCACGATGTTACCTGCGTGGCTGGAATCACCACCGCACCCCAACCGGTCTGGCTCCCTTTGGTCATCAACACGCCTTCACCGGAGGCGATGTTGAACGAGTGCAGAGCACTGGCAAACGATGCCATTGACGCCTGGGTTCACGTTGCAGCGGTGCTGGATTATGTGGTCGAATCCCCTGCTGAAGGAAAACTGGCGAGCCAACAAGGCCCGCTCACGGTTCCTTTGGTTGAGAGCGCCAAGCACATCGTTGAGCTCAAAGATGCCTGCAAAGGCGCCGTTCGCATTGGATTCAAACTCGAGTCCGGCATCAAACAGACCGATTTGATTCATCGAGCCTATGCCCAAATCCAACGGGCCGACATGACCGCCGTGGTGGCCAACCGACTCGAAGATCTCGGACAGGGGGGCAAACCCCGCGGGTACTTGGTGGACCGTCACGGGGCTCACTTCGTGCTCGAGACCGAACACGACCTGTGCACGGCCGTCCAGACCTTGGTCGAAAGCGAAGCGGAGGCGTGAAATGCCCAAATTTGCCGTCATGGGCCACCGAGCCATGGCCAAAGGCAAACTGCCCCTCAACGACCTCGCAGGGGGTGCTGGCCGAATGGACGTGCTCATTCGAGCGACGATGGCCGCCCTCCTGACAAGTCATGGATTGCGAACCGACACCGTCGTGGTGTTGCATTTACTCGGAGGCCCCGGCCCCCCCAGGCGCATCAAATTTGACGGCGCCCAGCTCAAAGGCCTCCATGCAGATGAGCGTTCTATAGCCGGGACCATCGCCAAGGTCATCGCACTCCCGCTCCCGCCAATCGGTCGCTGGGACGAAGTCACGGCTGGACTAAGCCACAGCGGAGGAAACCTGAGCACCACCCTTCGAGAATGGTCCGAAGCCAAGGTTGTCGTGTTGGAAGCCCAAGCTCCACGCCTCTGGGCAGAGGGGGCCGTCCTTCCACAGAAAGGGGAGAAGAAAACCAACGACCTCGCCTTTGTGCTCAGCGACGACCAACCTTTGGATTCGGAAGATGTCTCGCACCACGTGGAGCGCTCGCTCGGCGATGTTTGGCTTCAAGGGCACATGGCCGTTGGCGTTGTTCACTTTCTTCTCGATGAAGGGGTTGAACTCAACCTCGGGTGATCCAGGTTGGCCAACCGTCCACCGCCGTTTCAAGGCCGTGGGCAAGCAGATCTTCGTCCAAAGCAAAGGGGTGACTTTGTGGCCAAACCGAGAGCGGTGAAAGACTGGCTTTTCCTTCCTCAACCGCATCGCAATCCCCCAACAGAACCGGTGAATGGTCGACAGATGCAGCGCCGATGGTGAACGTGGCCGTTTCAAAGCCATCATCACCCTCAAAATGTACCGCATTTCGGTACCAACGAACACCGAGCCGAGTGCAAGCCCAATCGCCGTCCCATTGCGGAGGCGTGTTGAGATTCAACATGAGGTCCCCGTTGGAAAAGGCCTCCATAAGCGCCTCATCCGGGGAGGCGAGCCATCGGGCGTCGTTGTTCGGTGTTGGCCACGCCGTGAAATATCCCGTGTCCATTTGGCCATGGGGGCGCCCGAGATTTGCCGCCACCGAGGGGAGGCAATCACAAAGGCGACGAACGGCTTCAACCGTCGCAGCGACGGCCCTTTCCATACCCTCTGCATCAAACGAGGTGTACGAGGAAGCCAAGGCCGGCACACCGTAGAGGCCGGCTTCACGGGCCGCCCCCATGGTACCGCTGTGGTACGCATCCTGAGAGAGATTTGGACCCAGATTCACGCCGGATACGACCAGTTGGGGGGCAATACCCGGAACAAGACGCTGGAGACCTCCATCAAGCGCCACGATCATCGTATCGCAAGGCGTTCCATCGAGTTCAAACAGATGGACGGGACAAGCGTGAGGGTCAAGACCCCACGTGTCGATCAAATCTTCGCGGGACCGAAACGGCATCGGTTTCATCAAATTGATGCGCATGCCTGTTGCTGAATGGTTTGCACTTGGTGCGAGGACGGCGAGGGGAAACCCTGCGGCATGAAGCGCTTGGACCATCAACCGAAAGCCGACCGCTTCGATGCCGTCGTCATTGGTCAGCAGGAGCCAGCCGCGTCGCTCGGTCATGGTTTCACCGTTAAACCGTCAGACCGGTGTGCTTTCATTGTTCGCTTCGGCCAACGATGCCTGTTCGGCAGCCACCACCACCGTTATGAGACCGGCCAAAAGGACGGCACCGCCAAACCATGTCCACTGGCCGGGGACGCCAGCACCGAAGAAGAGCCATCCAATCAACGAACCCAGCACCGGTTCAAGGGTGACCGCAACCGAAACCACCAGCGGTGAGATGTAGCGAAGGCAGGTGTTGAGGCCGGTATGGCCCAAAAAGCCCGCCACGCAAGCCAACAACAGGAACCAACCAAAGTAGGCCGGGTCGGTCCACCCGAAGGAACCGAATGTTCCAAAATCCTCCTCCATCAACATCGAGGCGGGAAGCAAAAGCACCGAGGCGATGAGAGTGACCGGAAAAGCGTAGAGAAAAATCGGCATCCAGGTTCGAAGAATCCGACCGACCACAATGTAGCCAACCACAAAAACCGCTCCGCTGAAGGCCAGCGCATCACCAACCACCGTGACCGTCTGGTCACCTTGTGCTGAACCCGCATCAAGAAGCGTGATTCCGGCCCCTGCAAAGCAAATCAGTGCCCCAACCGATTCCAAGCGTTGAGGCGCCCGGACGGCCGCAACAAAAGGAGCGAGCATCAGCATCCCAACCACGATGACGAGGGGGTGGGCCGTGACAAAGAGCAGGGAGTGCGTGAGCGTCGTCATGTCGAGGCTGGCCACCCACGTTCCAAAATGGGCTGCCAGAGCGACACCGCTTGCAAACAACAGTGCCCATGTTCGCCGCTCTCGATACCCAGCACTCGTTACCTCATCCATCGACGACCACTGCCGATAGAAAAACGGAAACAGGACGACGGAGGTTAATTGCAAGCGCCACGATGCCCGCAGAAGCGGTGGAACAGCATCAACGTGTTGGAACAGAGCGCCTGCGCTCGAAACGCCGACCACGGCAGCAGCGAGCAATCCCCAAACCCAGCGAGGCGTTTGGGCGGTCTTCATTCGGCCCACGCTCAAGCCTTGGTGGAGGCTTCCCCGCCAATAACGCCTGCACGCTTGAACAGGTAGTAGATGGCGGCACCAACGGCGACGTTGATCAAAATCAAGCCGGCCATCCGAATGCCGTACCATGCCTTGGAATCGGGGAAGTTGTCCACGCCCATGACGGTGCGTCCCGCGCCGGTGTCATCGTACCATATTGAATCGATGAACGATAAGATGCTGGACTCGGTTCCAAAGAAAGCCTCGCCCGTGAGCAAACCTGCTGCGACCATGAAGGTGCTGAGCAGGATGAGAGCACGCTGTTTTTCGGCGACCGTTGTTCCTTCGCTTTCCTTGAGGGCGTCGATTCTTGGCTGCAACTTCTTGTCTTCCCACCGGTCTCGGGCAACACCACCGATGAGCATGGGCAGCGTGTGGGGGACGTCAAGGTACATGCCCAGGCCAAAGGAGGTGCCCATGCCGGTGGCCCATTCAACAAACATACCGAGCAGGAAACCCAGTGCGAGCAAGAAGAGGTCTCCTTGCCCCTCAGCGAAGATCACCGAGAAGGTGGCGAAGGCGTTGGCCTGTGGTGCAATGAGCTGGATGCGGCCTTCGGCGAGTTGGATGGAAAGGAAAATAGCGACACCGGCCCCAATGATGGCGCCCGGCACCACGCCCATGATGTTACCTTTCGAAATGTGATAGGGGCGGTTTCCGATGTAGAGGCTGTTCTTGTAATCCCCGATGACCGTCCCGGACATGGAAATGGCCGAACCAAACACCGTCGTACCGACCAACCCGAGCAGTACGGCATCTTGCGTTGAGAGGTCGAGCAAGTCTTGAGCGTTGAGGAAAACGCCGAGAAGCATGAGCAGGACGATGAACGATGTGCCAGAAACAGGCTCGATACCGGTTTCACCCATCACACGGACGGCGATAGCGCCGAGCATGAACGTGGTGAGAATGAGAACCATAGCGAACACAAGGGCTGCGAGAGGCGAGAAACCACCGATGCTGAAGATGAGAATCATGGCGAAGAACGTTACACCCATGAAGATGGGAATGTGTTTGAGCGGCCATTCGTACCAGCCTTTGCCCTCCATGTATTCTTGGCTCCCGTCGCCCTTGAAAGCCGAGCCGATGTCCGAGAAGATGTTGGCAAAGGTCCGCCACATTTTGGCCAAACCGAACATACCGCCTCCAACGATGGCGCCGATGGCGATCGTCCGCACGGTCTTGGCAAAGGCGATCATCTGCAACGGCGCAGAACCACCGCTTGCGTAGTCCTGAATGGGGATGTTGGCTTGCTGCGTTGCATCGTAAATGGGCACGTTCATGAACACCGCAAGCGGAACGAGGAAGAACCAGCCAACGATGGTGCCCAAATTCACCAGGAAAGCGACGCGGGCTTTCATGAACCAACCGATGGCGAACATCGAGGGCGTTAGCGCCACGCCGACGTAGGTGTAGGCGAAGGGGTTCCAAGCCGTTTCTTCCGACCAGTGCGTTTGCTTCAAGGAAATGCCGTCAACGGTGCCGGAGGGTTGGTGGATTTTTCCGTGTGAGTAAAAACTGGCTAGCCCGATGTCTCCATAATGAACGGTTTCAGCGATGTAATCCAAGAGGGCGACCTTTCGGTCGTTCAACCAAATGAGCGGGTATTCGATAAGGAACAAGCCGACCATGGTCACCACGGTCCAAACCCCGATGGTTTTCAAGGAGTCACGGGCGTGCTCCACGGCACCGGTACTCACGTCCGAAGAAATGTCCAACATCTTCAGCGTGGCTTCAAAACCAGGAAGAGGAAGCGGGTCTTCGACCAGCCATACTCTTCGGAAGATGATGAAATACATCACGCCCAAGAATCCTGCAAACATGGAAGCGACGATCCCGATGAAGGCCAAGGTGAAGGCCTCGCCGTCTTCCAACGTCACCAGCGGTCCGTCCGCTAAGGCGTACGCCGGTTGGCTGGCCAAGAGGAAAATAGCTGGGAAGGTGAAAATGAAGCCCGTTGAGGCGTGCGTCGCTCCAGTGGTTGCCGATGTGGCGATGTTGACCTCAGAGGGCGACCACTTGAGCGCCATGCCGAGCAAATACGCAATGTACCAAGCCGCCGAGATGGCCAGACCGAGTTTGAGACCGATGTAGGCGGTGACTCCGGAAAAGACGGCCCCGATCCCGATACCGATGAGGACCTTGGGGGTGTTCCAATGCGACACCTCAAACGATTCTTGGAGGTTCTTTTCCTCCAAGTATTGCTCCAAAACCCCAGTGTTGAGGTTGTTGTACATCTCGTCGTCAAGCCATGTCAAGGTCCCGGCCTCGATGGCCTTCAGACCTTCAGGCGTTACCGGCTGGCGGTAGGCCGATTTTGTCACGGTTTTTTCCTTGGATTCTTGACCGTCCGCCACATCAACCACCTGCGACGCTTCAGCGTCCATTCACCGGGTTGAAGCGGCACTTCATGACCGTTGCGATGCTTTAGCACCGCGAGAGGCTCACTCTTTGGCTGCTTCGCCGGCGCGATTTCGGGCATCTTCTGCCCGAGCAACAGCAATGCCGTCTTCGACGTCGACCTTGCGCAGCATGATGGCGCCCGCTACGATGAGCAGCGAGATGGCGAAAATCCCCACTCGGGAATCGAACCAAACGGTCATCACCGAATAGATCAGCGGGCCAAGCAAAGCAGCGACTTTGCCGAAGAAACCAAAGAAGCCGAAGAATTCAGCAGAACGGGTTTCCGGAACCATTTGTCCAAACATGGAACGAGCCAGTCCCTGTGACCCACCGAGAAGGGCACCACCGAAAACACCGAGCAAAAGGAACTGGAAGAAGACGGACATCTGGAGTGGACCCCAAACCAAATCGCGAGCTGTGCTCGGAATGAAATCCAACTTTCCGTCGCCGAGGCTGGTCGGGTGATTTTCGCCCAGGCCAACCTTTCCGGCAAGGTCGCCACCTTCAACGCTGAAGGCGAATCGGGATTCCACCATGGAGGCGGAGAGGGTAGCAAGGGATTCGTTGGTGAGATTCACGGATTTCCCAACGGCCTTACCGTCATCATCAAACGCCCACTCGACCGCAAAGCCTTGTTTGTAAGCGTCGTTTTCGGCGACCGGCAGGAGGTCCATGTACGCAATGGCCCAGTCCTGCTCATCATCACCCGGCAGGGCAGCGAGGTTGTTGACGCCTTCACGTGCCGTGACCACGTAGGCATCCTCATCTGCATCCCAAGTATACTGGATGTCATACTCTTCGTGATTTTCCAATTCCAAGGGCGCAAAGGAGAGGGCACCAACGATGACGAAGCACCAGCAAACCAAGGAGAACTGAAGGGCCTTTTTCGTGCCCCATTTGTCGGCAAGTTTCGTGAAACCAATGGCAGCCGGTGCAGCGACGAATTGAATGATCAGAATGGTGAGAATCAAGCCTGTCGTGGTCAGTCCGAGCACCACGATGCCAAAGACACCGGCAAGCGCCGTCACGGAATTGATTCCGTCGATAAAACAGAAGTAGGCCAGCATGTAAAAGAAAAGGGTCCGGAAACTCTTGATGTCGGAAAGCGTCGCTTTGACTTCGCCAAGCGCCATCTTGGTCGAAGGAACAAGCCCCATCGGCTCCATCTCGTTTTCAATGTGGGGTTCAGGGACCAACTTGAAGGTCATTTGAGCAAAGCCGAGCCACCACAACCCGGAGGTTGCCATCGCAAACGGAATGACCCAAGTTCCCTCAAGCGTCAACACCATGGCGAGGTGGACGACGAGGAGCAGGCCACCTCCAAGGTACCCAGCGGCGAAGGCTTTGTTGGAAATCGAGTCCATTTCGGATTCATCGCCCATGTGCGGAAGCAAGGCGTTGTAAAACACACCCGCTCCGTTGAGGCCGACGTTGGCGAGCATGAACATCACCATGGCCCAGATCCAACCCGTTGAAACGCCGAGATAAGGCGAAAGCGCCAGCAAAATACACGAGATGGAACCCACCAACGTCAGAATTCGCAACCACCAAAGTTTGATCATTCTTCGGTCTGCAATCACGCCCAAAGAAGGTGCACAGATGGCCACAAGAAGGGCACCCACCATCACGGCAAAGGAAAACGTCGCATCAGCGGTCCACTCGCGGCCCAAAAATTCACCCGAAATTCCGTTTGCCTCGGCAAACAAATAGGCGAACCAAGCGGGGAAAATGGCGGTTGTCACTGATGTTTCAAACGCACTTTTTCCCCAATCGTAGGCACAATAACCTCGAACACGTTGGTCTTTGCTGGTTTCCGTAGCGGTTGCTTCCATGTGCAACGGAGCGTTCGTTCACCTTATGAAGACATACCCGCCACGAGGAACGGAAATGCACGAATGTGTTCGTGCTGGGTTCAGCCGTCAATGGTCACGAATGATCTTGTATCGGCCAAGGGCTTCCATCCACATGATTTCCTTACCGGCCTCGATGTTCATCTCGGCCTCCAAGGGGAGAATCATCATGGAGTGGTCCCGCATGTTCATGGCGTGGACTTCCTCGCCTTCGATGTGCGTTACCATGGCCGTGCCCTTCTCGATCATGGGCACGTTGATGCTGTCCGTGACCGTACCGACGTGAGAGATTTTCTTGTCGCTAAAAATGTTGATAAGTTCAAGGCGAGCCTTTGCGGAACCGTGTTTGCCTGGTTTGGATTTTGAGATGCTCAAAATCTTGTAGGCTTCGTCTTCAACGACGCAGAATCGTCCAACTTTCAACGTTCGAATTTCAACACGGTCGGTTCCCGGCATGGTTCTCCCTCAACCCAGCCTCTTGGTGTTGGCTTATCACCCTTCGGGCGCCGACCGTTTAGAACTCACAAATCACGAACATCAAAGCGCTGACCCGATTGGTTCATGGTGTGTTCTGCCACGATTGAGAAAAGTTGGTCGGCGACTTCTGCAGGTTGGGTCAGTTGGCCGTCCGCCTTGTAGGCGACGAAGTTGTCATGGAGCGGAAAATCTTCCTGAGGGGCAGAACGTATGGCGACTTGCATATCGGTATCAACGATGCCGGGCGCCACCGATACGGCGCTGATGCCGTGTTCAGCACCCTCCAAAGCCATGCAGCGCGTCCACATGTCAAGAGCGGCCTTGGCCGTGCAATAGGCTGACCAAGACGGGAGGGGGCGCAGAGCCGCACCGCTCGAGATGGTCGTTATTCGGACACGGTGTCCCGCCGTCATCGTGGCCTCCAACGCCC
>Ga0213867_1000086_pt1 | contig 40427 bp, 62 predicted proteins | sample PICome_12_FD_160120 | JGI IMG/M metagenome (GOLD analysis project Ga0213867, IMG submission 160120) | Coastal seawater microbial communities near Pivers Island, North Carolina, United States - PICO540 | ecosystem: Environmental > Aquatic > Marine > Coastal | place: USA: North Carolina... | reverse complement strand
GCGTGGGTAGTACCAGCGCGCAAGCGCAGATAGAAAAGGATGGCGATACATGGATGGACCAGCTCGATGCTGGGAGCAATCCTGAACCGCGAAACGTCGCCACCACAGACGGGCACATCATGCGTTGCGCGATCGGCAGCGTATCTACGACAAGACCATGCAAAGTGGTTGAGTTTGGCCTGAAGTCAACGCTTGGCATCCGCATCAATGGCATCACCAATTTCAACTCAGCCAAGGGTTTTACCGAGTGCGATAACCGCGCTTGCCTTGATTACAAGGATGATGTCCTGAACGAAGGCACAGCGCTCTACACCGACGTCCATCGTTCCAACACGATCTCCACCAGTTCTGAGCGTTATAGCTTCTTCAAGATTAGTTACAGAGTCGCAGGCAGCACTGGTGCGTTCACAGCATTTGCAAATCTTTATGGAGTGCGTAGCGCAACATCGCAACCGATATTTAATTACATTCAGCTCAACATGCCCAGTATCAAGCAATGGGAGTTCCAGTTCGAGCCTGTATCCGGTTACGAAGTGCGGAATCATTCAAGCGGCAAGACGCTTTACGTATTAGACGCAAGCTACGCATTTGGTACGATTGTCAACATCACCGAAACCGGTAGTGTTGGCGTGATGTTTACTGGCGTGTCGGTGACTAACAGCGCTGACACATTTGCGATCACGGTTGGTCGTAGGCCATCTGCATCAGGGCAGCTTAACTATCCGCAAAGCGATGTCGACTACAGCAACGGCGACACGTCACTGATCGACACCTGGGGCAAGCTGGCCGAGAAATTCATCTTTGAGGAGATCACGACTTCAGCGGAAAGCGGCCCAGAGCACGAGATTGTTTACATGAACGAAATCGTCACAAACGATTCTGCACCAACCTATGACAATCTTGCCTTGATCGGCGTCAACATCAATTCTTCGGTTGAGTGGCAGCAGTTCAACCAATTCAGCTGCTACGTCACTGGCGGCAAAACCTGCCGCAGATTACGTGACAGCTTGACCACTGGAGCGACGCATTTGTTCCCTGACATCGTGCTGGATCTGCTGACCAATACAACCTATGGACGTGGCGATCTAATCACCGATGACATGATCAACCTGACTGAGTTCGAAGATGCAGCGGACTGGTGTTACACCCGCAAGTATTTCTACGACGGCGTTATTGGGGATCAAGTCAACATCCGGCAGTGGTGCGCTGATGTTGCTGCCACGCATCTGCTGATCTTCGGCGAATCAGACGGCAAGTTTTTCCTGCGGCCAGCGCTGCAATTCGATGCGGTAACAGTCAAGGGTCTGTTCACCGCAGGCAACATCGTCGAAAACAGCTTTAAGCTGCAATATTTCGACCCCGAGGAACGCGATCCGATTCAGGTTTCCGTTCGTTACCGCGAAGAGCGAGTCAGCACCAACTACGACAACCCCGGCATGTTCCCGACTGTGCGCGAGGTGCTGGTACGTGAATCATCCGCCAGCTCTAGCGTGGCGCTCGAAACCATTGATATGTCGGACTACTGCACCAGTCGTGACCACGCGATTGATGCTGCCAAGTTCGTGATCAGGATGCGTCGCATTCCGACGCACACCATCAGCTTCACCACAACGCATGAAGGTGTGTTGATGGCTATGGCGCCAGGTGATTACATCAAAGTCGGCATGGATGCCACCGAGTACGACGAGTTTAATAACGGCGTCGTCACACCCGAGGGCGCACTGGTCAGCACCAAAACGCTCACCGACGGCACCCATACCGTCATTGCCTGGAACGGTGACGCTGATACCGAACCAGCCGATGCCACTCTGACTGTCAGCGATAGCGGCAAGACTGGCTCACCAACTGGCATTGTTTTTACGGTTAAGCTACCCAGCACTCAGGTCCGCACGTATCAGATCGAGCGGATCACGCCAACGGAAGAAGGTACATTTACAATAGAAGCAGTCCACATGCCAACCAACAGCTCAGATATTCTTGAGCTTGCCGATGGCTTTGACACTGCCGGTAACTGGACGATTCGAGGCTGATGGCAACTACATTTCCGAGTATCGCTCCAACAGGCCGCAGTTTTGTCGCACCGCGTTGGCCCACGCAAACGCAAACCTCTCAGTCCGGCGTGATAACTCGCAGGTTATGGGGCAGCCGCCCAAGCCGCGCCACGTTATCGCTGCAGTTCAACAACATCGACGACACGGACACTTCCGCGATCCTTAACGCATACAACACCGCAAAGGGCTCTGTCGATAGCCTTACGCTACCCAGCGTGCTATTCGATGGAGCGGACACGACGCTAACCAGCTGGCTGAACGCAAGCGCTACTGGTGCGGGGCTGCTTTGGGCATTCTCTGAGGACTCACCACCTCAGGTTGAAAGCGTTGCACCTGGCAGGTCGAATGTTAGCGTCAGCTTGACGGCAGAGCTTAGAATTAGCTAAAAGGCAACCCTCATGGCAGTCACGAGCACTACAGGCAATTTCTCGATCACCGGGCTCGACTCGACGGTTGTGGTTCGTGATGCAAGTGTTGACATTTCACGCGATACACTAGAAACCACAAATTTAGGTGATTCCAGCAGGACATACGTCACAGGTTTGCGTGGTGCGTCCGGTAGCGCAACTTTGCTGTACGAAAATAGCTTACTTGACGACGTTTACGCAAAAATCAACACAGATTCGCAAGGCGCTATCACTGCAACGCTGACATTGACCACAGGCAAAACAATCTCCGGCAGCGTCCTAATTACAAGCGTTGGTTCAACTGTGACTGTCGGTGATGTCACAAGCACAAATGTTGCATTTACGTTCACTGGTGACCTGACCATCTCCTCAACGTAATGGCAGTCCTTGGCACCAATGGCAGGGTCATTCTCAACCGCTCGGCGCCAACACCTGTTGTCGTTGACGTTACTGACCTGAATCAAGACAAGAACATCGTCCTGCTCTCAGCTCCGAGTTTTAGAACTGGTGATCTTGTTGAGGTTGCGAGCGTTGACAACTGGCCTAATGACTACCTTTTCGATTCGCGGTTGGTGCCAACGTACGCCAACACGTACCAGCACCAGGATTGGGCCGAAGCTGTTGACTACAGCGTCGCCTACCCATCAGGCTTGTTAAGGCCGTTCAGGTGGCTGAGCACAGAGGGAAACGAACCGCTGACAACCCAAAGCGGTGATGCTCTTGTCATTGAACCAGTAGCCGTAGACCAGCAACCGTATCGAAATCAGTTATATGTACACGTCGATCAACTAAATAGGCTCTCGTTTTATAGAACGAGAGCTGCCGCCTTGGCTGGAGCGTCAGGTGCAACACGCGAAAACATTGATTTTGATGATTTTATCGACACGACTGCCAGTGTTGAGCTAAGGCTAGTCAATGAATGGAAGCTGGAGTGTTCGCTGCAGAGCTGGGAGCTGAGCCTTAATGGCAATGAAATCGACACGACGGGACTTGGCGATCAGTTCTTTGATGGCGTTAAATCGCTGATTCAAGGCGGTGGCAGCTTGGATTTCTTGGTGGAGCGTGAGTCTATTGACACGCGAACAACCGCAATCGTCAATCGAGATGACTATGCCAATGCACGCTGCTTCGTTGGCGTTGAAGAAAACCTGACATACAACTCAGCAAATATCACTGGAACATCAGGAAGCCTTGCGGATTACGGTCCAGACTATGATGACGCAAGTTTAGATGCGGGTACCGATCCGTATGACAATGCGAATATTACGCCGCGTAGCGAGATTGGCGAACTTGCCGATCAGGTGCCTGCCAGCGTTGGTACTAGTAATCTGCTGCGTTTGCTGCTCAATACCGCAGAGCAGGCCGAAGCAACTGCTGAATTCTGGATGATCGATCCTGACCAGCGTGATCGGGTAAGCTACACCTACACGCTGCTGCCAGGTGACCTGTACTACAGAGCGCAGATTTTGATCACAAGCACGGCTATCAGCACACGGGCAACAGAGGTGATCACTGGATCGGCAAACTTCGTTACTGTCAGGGATGTCGAGCTACTTGAAGGCGTCGCTTGATATGAGCTACAATTCTAATATCGCGGTTTTGCTATGACGCTTAAGATCATCCACAAAAACAATACAAGCTCTGGGCAGGCACCTGCTCCGAGCGATCTTGATATTGGCGAGATTGGAGTTAATGCAGCGGATGCAAAACTGTATATAGAAGACACAAACGGAGTTGTTCAAGAATTTATTAGCAACTTTGAGCAAACCGGTAACGGATCAGTTGCGCGTAGTGTTGAAAGCAAATTGCAAGATTTTGTAAGCGTTAAGGACTTTGGAGCGACAGGTGATGGCGTAACGGACGATACGACTGCTATTGAAAACGCTATAAACTCTGGGACTAAAATTTATTTCCCATCTGGGACATACATTGTTGATGGTTTATCAATCAGCGGTGACAACAAAACATTTGTAGGAGATAATTACAGGCAAACCACGATCAAGGCGATTTCTTCTTCGGGTTACGGTATAACTTTATCGGGAAGCCAGCATGTTTTTCAAGACCTTCAATTTTTAGGGAGTAGCGGTACCACAAATCTGATACAGACATCTGGAGCCACGTACAACCTTAAATTTGACCGTGTAAGATTTTTTACTTGCGATGTTGCTTTAGATGTTCAAGGTAATTTTTACTGGAGTACATTTGTAAATTGCTACTGGAAAGACTGTAACACTGGAGTCTTAAGTCCTAACAGTCAAACTCTAAATGCGGTGACTTTTTCGGCTTGCACTTTTTGGCACGCATCTCCAACCAGTCCAAGCACAAATGACTGTTTAGATGTCAATGGCTCGGAGGGAATTACCTTGCAAGGGTGTAACGCTCAAAATCAAGGGGTAAAATTTACAAATTGTGATGGCATTAGCATTTCCGGTGGTTATTGGGAGTGTTACGACAGACCAGCCTTTGATCTGACAACTTCTGGTGCTTCTTTTGAAGGCATTAAATTTTTGCCAGGGTCTCTAATAAAAATTGATGCAAATTCTGCAGCTAAAATTCAAGGGTTGTTTGTTAATTTTCTTGCGGCTTCATCCACTACTGGTGTTACATGTATAAATAATAATAACGCAGTATTTTTTGCTTCCAGACAGCTTATAAACCTTTTTCCTGATACTTCTTGCTCTACCGATGCGGCTGCTGCTGCTTTAACTTATTCCCCTACTGCATCAAGTGCCACACCAGCTATCAATGGTGACGGTCATGTTGAATTCACCATGTCCTCCACCCAGCGAAATGGTTTCGATTTAGGTGAGTCCGGCGGATTCTATGTTAAGTACAAGGTTACATCCGGGACGGCACAATTACGCGCAACTGGAGGAGCGTCTAATATTATCACTGTAGATAGCACTGTTGATTCAGACTGGAGATATTATAGAACAAATGCGCCAGCAATTTATTTCCAACCAACCACAACTTCGGCAACAGTTGTTGTAGATGAGTTTGTTGCTTGCCCCGGCGAAGTGTTCGTCCGTGGTGTTAATGATGTCATTACTAAATGCCAATTTGAAGACGGATCGGCGGGAGGCCCATCGGTGGGCATAGGCACACGCAATACAGGATTGTTCCAAAATTCAGATGGTGATCTAGCTTTTAGTGTTGAAGGTGTTGAAAAAGCCTCGTTTACCTCTTCCGGGGATTTAATTCTTGATGGATCTCAGCAGGGAACAAAAAGTGTATCTTTAAGCAACGGATCTCCTGTCACAGTTTTAAGTACGGCTCAGCCTGGCTTTGGCGTCAAAACAGTTGAAGTCACTGTTAATGCTATTGCTAACGGAAACTGTTCAAGAACTGCAAAATTTCTATGGACTGTAAATGGACAATTAGGATCAAACACCAGGCAAGTTGATCGAATTTTTATATCAACTTCTAGTAATCTAAATTCTTCCAACAGAACTTTTTCTGACATTACAGCTACAGCAACCACTTCTGGAAGCGATGAAATACTGCAAATAACTGTTACCCATGGGGGAGCGATTAGTTTTAGCTCAACAGGTGAGATATTTTACAGAACTGTAACTGGCACCGATTTTTCTTGATTGATAACTACGAATCTGGGCTTAGCAATACAGTCAAGCGGTTTAGCGCAGGTTCGACGTGCTAGGCTAAACTAAAAATAGCATGGGTTTACCGCTGTGGCTAACATCAAGATCACAGAACTGACCAATCTAACGGATCCGTCCACCACTGACGTTATGCCGGTGGTGGATGTTGATGCCGATGTGACCAAAAAAGTCAGTGTCGGTGAGGTCGTCGGCAAGATTACAGGTGATGTAGACGTTGCCACCGATGGCACGTCCTCGATCGCTGCTGGTGTGATCGTTGACGCGGATGTAAACGCCAACGCCGAGATCGCCGTTAGCAAGCTGGCTGATGGTGCTGCTCGGCAGTTGCTTCAAACCGACGCCGCTGGTAATGGCGTTGAATGGACCAATAACGTTGATGTTCCTGGAACGCTTGACGTAACGGGCGCCACCACATTGGATTCGACGCTTGACGTAGACGGTCAATCCACGCTTGCCAGTGCAGCCGTTTCTGATCTGACTGAAGATCGCGTCGTCATTGCTGGTGCGAGCGGCGAACTCGAAGACAGCGCCAACCTTACCTTTGATGGCAATGAGCTTGGCATCACTGGCACGCTTGATGTCAGTAGCAACGGCACCATCGGCGGTGATCTGACAGTTGTCGGTGATCTGACGGTTGAAGGTGTGACAACAACACTTGAAACGCAGACGCTTGTCGTTGAAGACAAAAACATTGAGCTTGGTGTTGTTGGCACCCCAACCGACACAACCGCTGACGGTGGCGGCATCACGCTGAAGGGTGCAACCGATAAAACGATCAACTGGGTCAATGCCACTGATGCTTGGACCAGCAGCGAGCACGTCGAATTAGCAAGCGGCAAAGAGTTTTACATCGACGGCAATGGTGTGCTCAATGCCACCACGCTTGGTAGCGGTGTTGTTAACTCCAGTTTGACCAGCGTCGGCACCATCGCTACTGGTACTTGGGAAGGCGACGCGATTGATGCGGCTTATCTCGATTCCACAGTTGTCACCACTAGCGACACTGGCACGGTGACCAGCACGATGATCTTGGATGACACCATCGTCAACGGTGACATCAATGCTTCGGCTGCCATTGCTGACACGAAGCTCGACACCATCAGCACTGCAGGTAAGGTCAGCAATAGCGCCACCACCGCAACTGATTCCAACACAGCAAACGCCATTGTTGCGCGGGATGCGTTCGGTGATTTCACTGCTGGCACGATCACTGCTGATCTGGCAGGTAATGCCGATACTGCAACGGCGCTAGAAACTGCACGTGACATCGGCGGCGTGTCGTTTGATGGCACTGCCAATATCAACCTGCCAGGCGTTAACACTACAGGTAATCAAGACACTAGCGGCAATGCTGCGACGGCGACAAAGCTCGACAGCAGCCGCACATTCGAAGTCACAGGAGATGTGACTGGTACGGTCAGCAGTGATCTGACCAGTGGCGCAAGCATCTCTACCTCGATCGCATCTGGCGTGATCGTTGACGGTGATGTCAATGCCAGTGCTGCGATTGCTGGCACGAAGATCGACCCCGACTTCGGCAGCCAGACGGTCGAGACAACTGGAAACCTGGCGATCAATACAGATGTTTTGTTTGTTGACAGTAGTTCCCGCAGGCTCTTAGTTAACACGTCTAGTGGTTCCCATACACTCACAGTAAATGGAACCGCTCAAATAGGTAATTCACAACAAGGCACAACATCCGTTGGTTCAGTCAGCAGTGGAGTTGCTACTACTGTTTTGACAACACCTACTCCAGGTTTTGGCACTAAAGTAGTTGAAGTGCTTGTATCAGCGGTTGCTGGGGCTGGTAATTCAGTCATAACAGCGCGATTCCTTTGGCAAGTAAATGGTCAATCGGGCTCAAACACTCGGAATGTACTGCGGGAATCGATCACCAACTCTAGTAATTTAAATACTGGCAACAGAACATATACAGACTTGACGGCCACAGCTACTACTTCTGGTTCTGATGAAATCCTTCAGATTACGCCAACTCATGGTGGAGCTATTAGTTTTACTACAACTCTTTATGTGACGTACCGAACTATTTTTGGCTCCGATTACACTTGAAACCAAGTTCGCTAGCGCTGCTTTTTGTGCTAGACCTCTAAGTCCTACTCTCTACTCGCCCTGCCGCGATAACCGACTTATGTCCCCATGGGGGTTTTGCGCTACAATGTCAACAGGCTTTTAAATATCATGAACACCATCTTTTCTTGGCGCATCGCCAACATGGAACGCCACACTGCTAATGGCGTCGTTTTTGCCGTTCATTATACGGTTTCAGCAAATGATAATTTCCATTCTTCTGGAACGTATGGGTCACTTAGGCTTGAAGCGCCTGAGCCTGATACCATGATCCCCTTCGACAGCCTTACCGAAGAAATTGTCGTCGGCTGGATCAAAGATGCGTTCGGTGATGAGAAAGTCGTTGAAATCGAGGCCGCACTGCAAGCGCAGCTCGATGAGAAAAGAAGTCCCACAAAAGCTGCTGGAGTGCCTTGGGCTTAAGCTAAGCGAGCAAAGTCTCCATGGAGGTCTTGCGCTGCTTTTTGATAAGCGGCAAAAGCCTCCTCTTTACTTTTGAATGCGCCTAGCCAGTAAACTTTGCGATTTTTCATTATTCTCGCGTCCCAGGTGCTTCTACTTTTTATGTAGCTAACACCTTTGTATCCAGAAGTATTGCGTTTAGTTATTTTTTGGTTTTGAGTGTTTTCCGCTTTTGTTGCCAGCCTAAGGTTGCTTATTCTGTTGTCGCTACGCACCCCATTTGCATGGTCTACACATAGCGGATACGGGTCTTTTTTGGTGTAAAGCATCCATATAATCCTGTGAACAGGATAGTACTTTTTGTTTAGAGTTAAGATTCGATACCCGTGTGGCTTTACGGTGCCAGCCGGATAGCCCCTCCTTCGGCCTTTTTTCCAGTAAAGAATTCCGTTTTCAAAATCGCATGAAAACCAGCTTTCGGCAATTTCCAGCGGCAAGCAAGGGTTTGGCAGCCCAGTCACAGCACAGCGACGAAAACACTATCCTACCAAATGATCGAGGCGCTCGGCAGCTAAGATGCCTTAAACTGCAGTAGAAATCACCGGTGTGCCGTGGAACTGATCGATCTGTTCCGCGAGTTTGAACGCCACTGGTATTACGGTCGCGTCGAGGCATACACTGCCACGATGGAAAAAATCCGTCAGGCTATTGCCGCCTATGAAGCTGCGGCCACGCGGAGTTAAACTGTAACCGGAGGCACCGAGGCACCAGTGATCGAAATCTACGCAGCGGTCTTAGGTGCCTCGATTGGCATTGCTGGCATGTCCGTATCCGGCTTCACCCGACGTACCAGTGAATCCCGCGAAGCCGTGATACGTCTTACTGCAGCGGTCGAGTCGATCGCTGGAAAACTGGAGGAGTTGCATCAGGATATGAAGGAAGACCGAAAAACGATCTATACAAGGCTTAACGAACATGCCAACAGGATCACATTACTTGAAAGCAAGGATCGCTAGAGTTGAGGCAAGAGTAATACACCTCCAATGCACCTCGAAGAAATCCTCGCCTCGCCGATCACCTGGATTGTGATCGCCGCCGCATCTGAGATCATCGCCCTGTCGCCTTTGCGCGAAAACAGCGTGATTCAGCTGGTTTTCGAAGTCCTGAAGCACCTCAAAGCAAAAAAGGGCTGATCCCTGCTGACGGTCGTTGGTTGTGGCGGTTCGACACACGCTCGCCGTTGCAGGATCTGCAGCGTGCGATCAACCGCCGCAAATTCCACGCGACCTTAAAACCCCGACTGGATCGTGCCATCGAAGACTGGCACAAAACCCAGCCGCCTACGGTTCAGCCACCAGGGCGGCTCGACGACCTACACATCCGTGCTCCTTGGTTCGATGAACGCGACACCGATCCGACTGATTGACCTGTTCCGCTACTACCAGAAGCTGGGACACCAGACGGCTGCCATCAACGAGCTAGAACAGGCCATCAATGCCGCAGCTCCTGGTTTGCTTGCGCGTGATCAAGACTGGTATTCAACGTGGTCATCGGCAGTTGAGGCGCCTGCCAGTTACGACAATGATTGGAACGGCATCATGGCCGCTGCTGCAGTTGCTGGTGCCAAATTCCCTGAAGTCGTTGCTGCCCAGTGGGCACTCGAATCAGGATGGGGTAAGCACGTCTCAGGCCAGCACAATTACTTCGGGCTGAAGGGATCCGGCACATCCACCACAACACGCGAATTCTTGGATGGGCAATGGGTCACCATCACCGATAGCTTTATCGATTTCCCGTCTCTTGCTGCTTGCGTTGAGTACCTCGTTTCGCGGTGGTATCAGAACTACCAACAGCATCAAGGCGTGAACCGCGCTAATGATCGCAACGAATGCGCTCGGTTGCTGGTCGCAGAAGGCTATGCAACTGATCCGAAGTATGCCGAGAAACTGATCGCGATCATGGATTCGCAGCTCGGCAAGCCAGGTGAACGCATCCTTGATGTGCCCTACGAGTATCAACTCGATAACGCATCAGGTACCGGATACCGCGAGTGCTTTAGCAGCACCTGCGCCATGATTGCTCGATACTATGGCAAAGTTAAAAGCGATGACGAATACAACAAAATTCGCGCTAGATATGGCGATACAACAAACCCACATGCACAGGTCGAGGCTTTAAGGTCACTGGGTTTTGACGCTAGGTTCCGCACTGACTGTTCAGTCAAGACGCTTGAATCTGAAATCAATGCAGGACGTCCTGTTGCTGTTGGTTGGTTGCACAATGGTTCTGTACAAAACCCACATGGCGGCGGTCATTGGACTTGCGTGATTGGGTACACCGAAGATACGATCGTCCATAACGACCCAAATGGTGAAGCTGACATGATCAATGGCGGTTACATCGGTAATTCTGCTTCTCTTGGTGTTCGTGTTGAGTACAGCCGCAAGAATTGGTTGCGGCGCTGGGAAGCTGATGGTGCTAGCACTGGCTGGGCTATTCTGGTAAGACCGGAATTTTGACATGACAATTCTGTGCGATCTTGAGATCCGTCAGTTATGCGAACAACAGCAAATGGTATGGCCATTCCGGCCTGAGTTATTAAATCCTGCCAGCCTTGATTTGACTCTTGGCAATGAGATCATGATCGAGGTTGCCGATCAACGCGATTTAGTGCGGATGGATATTTCTGAGCGTACTGAGCAGGATCCTTACTGGATGCTACCTAACGAGTTTTGCCTTGCCGAAACGGTAGAGCAATTCAATTTGCCAAATACTATTAGCGCTCAGTTTGTGCTCAAATCTAGCCGTGCTAGGGAAGGATACAATCACATGCTTGCTGGATGGTGCGATCCAGGCTGGAACAATAGCAAACTGACGTTAGAGCTTAAAAACAATTTGCGGCACCATCGTTTGCCGTTATATTCCGGCCTAAAGATCGGTCAAATGGTATTTCATCGCATGAGCAGCACACCGGCACGATCCTATGCCGTAACCGGTCATTACAATAATCACCTGCGTGTAATGCCAAATGTAGCTTAAAATACACGCCTCATGCGTTCAGTGTAAAGCTGAAGAGCTTGTTGATAAAATACACGGGCTTGCCATTCTTGCCTGTGTTCTTTTATCATTCCAGCATAGATGACACGCCAAATGTCATTATGTTTTTCTAATGTTGGAGGTTTCATGAGCTGGGCGCAATGGATGATCGTTGAACTGCCCCTAGAGGAGCAACTCAGTCTAGAGAAGCAAGCCCGCGTGCCTTTGTCCTGTGATGATACAGAACAAGTTCGCAGGCTCTGCGCTCAGCTCATAAAACAAAATCACCTACAGCAAGTTTTGATAAAACAAGCTACTGGACGGATCATTGAACTAGAGTCAATTGCTGCATGTGCTGACCTTCCACTATAGGCGTAAAGGTTGCCGTATGACGCAATGCTTTACCAATTTTATTTAAGGCGCGATCACGTCGCTGCCTAATGCGTTCACGCGAAACACCATGCTCTTTTGCAATAATGTGTAAAGCCCGTGCATCGTTACCGTAAAGACCATAATATTTTGCAACAATTTCACGATCAAAGTCGTCTAATTGATTGTAGGCAAACTCAAAATCAGCGTATCTTTCCGAATGATCAACGTGATCGTACAGGTCTTCGTATTCTGAAAGCATGTCAACCAAAGCGGTGCCGTCTTGAATGGCTAAGCTGTCTAGGCTTGTATGCGCTGTTGAGCGTTCAATAACTAGTCTTAGTTCCTTTGGTTTCATGTCCATGATTTCGGCAATCTCGTCAATGCTTGGGACGCGCCCATGCGCTTGCGTAAACTCGTGTTGAATCTTAAAAGCTCTATTGACTTTTTCCAGTGCATTGCTAGGAATACGAACCACGCGATCCTGCATCTCAATGCTGCGTGACATCGCCTGCCGGATCCACCAATAAGCATAGGTGCTGAATTTATAGCCTTTTGTGCCATCAAATAATTCTGCGGCACGCTGCAGCCCTAGAGCGCCTTCTTGAATCAGATCCATGTGATCCATGCCAGCGGTTTTAATTCGTGAAACAAAACGACGACTGATATGGATGACTAATCGAAGGTTGCACTTGACAAGTTGTTCGCGTGCTTTTTGCCCTCCTTTAATTTCGCGTCGTTCAGCCTTAGTCAGCTCTCGTTCCAAGTCTCTCAATTCTCGCCAGCGCTGTACTCGGCGTGACAACTCGATTTCTTGCGATGTTGTCAAAAGCGGATATTTTCCTACCTCGTTGAGGTAGTCACGAAGAACGTCGGCGCTCATGGGGTGGTAATGATGACCGGCGGTAGCTTAGCAGTTATTTCAAGCGGCGTCTTCGCTTTTGTAGTCTTGATGTAACCATAACCAAATGGTTCCCTCTTGTTCAGCGGACCAAAACGGTTGCAGCCGGAACCATTCGACCCATTCGTATGATCCCTTGCGTGAATTGCAGTTGGCGCAGCATGAGATCAGATTGCTACGGACGGTTTCGCCACCTTTGCTGCGTGGTCTGACGTGATCCAGTGTTGTGGCTGGTTTGCCGCAGTAAGCACAATGATGCTGCCAGGCTTCAAGGATGGATTGTCTGAACTCGCGTTTGGCGCGACGACGTGGCACAAGGTAGCAGCCATCAATGCAGTGATCCACCTAATCAGTAAGGATAGGCGCTGATATTGTGAAACCTCGCTCTGAGTCGATGCAGCGTAGGAGCTGTTGCGGGCGTTCTGGGGCAAAGCCTAGTTTCATACCGTAGGGCGTGGCGCCAATCAGGCTGCCATTGACTGACCAGTTTTGACCCATCGTGAGCTGGTGAAAGTGGCCCATAAAGGTGTGGTCGGCCTTAATGCCTTGGTCTTGGCGGTAGATCCATTTTTGCAGCGGGATCGTAATACCTCCGACGCCACCGCCATAGCGAATGGCATCGCCGTGATGGAACCGAAGACGATGGCCAAGGATGTCTACGTAATGAATGTTGCCATCGCTAATGTCAAAGCTGATGCGTTGTTCCTTGCGGTAATGGCGAGCAAGGGATTTGAACATCAACCATTCGTAACTGGTGGCTGCGGCGTTGCCAGCACGCATCTTCTCCGTTGTGCGGCCATGGTTGCCGAAGGAGCAAGGCACGATAATCTGCTCGAAGTCGCCGTGTTCTAGTAGGTAATCCAGACCAACAACAATGGCACGCTCGCATTCGATAAGCTGCTGCGTCGGGCTCAGGATCTGCGTTTCGACTTGATCAGGGTGCAACCAGTTGTCGATCAGATCACCCCCAAGCCAGATCACGCAGCGACGCACTTCAGCAGTCGAGCGCAGCATCCGCACGACTCGCAGCGTGTTGCGGAACAAAGCATTGGCACGTTCGTGGAAGATGTCAACGTCGTAGCGGTTTAGGCCGCAGACGGTAGCTGGATCGACAATCGCACCGCAATGCCAATCTGAGCACAGCAGTAGGGGGACAGTCTCGCTGCGTTTACCTGTGGCATTTGCTGCGAGCGGTGCGGGTTGCTCAATGTCACGGATTTCCAAAGCCGTGGCTAGCTGATCCTGCAGGCTTTCGACTTTGCTAAGCAGCCTGTCCTGATCGCTGGTTTGACCACGCACCTGCTCTCGCAAGCGGCGATTTTCGATCTGCAGTTGTGTCAGTGCTTCTTGCGTATCGCCTTTACCTTTGGGACAATGACCAGGCTTACAAAAAAGCTCACCCGTGGCAGCATCACGAATGAGCAAATCAGCAGGAAGTTTTTCGCGGCAGCGGCGCGTGCGGCGACAGGTGAACTTGAGTTGTTCATCAGCCGCCATGGGCAAGGCGCTGCATCGTATCTATTTTAACGGTCTAAGCCGTGTTCTAGGGTTATGAGCTTCGCAAGATACCATTTAGCTTTTGCTAAGGATTCTGCGTTGCCTTTACCGCGTTCACGCCAGATGTATTTCATGGTATTGCCTTTGCAGAAACCGCGAAACTCATCTGATGTCAAGGCTGCTTCAATTGCGTCAATGCACTCAATTTTGCCTTGATTGTAGTGGTCAGGGTGATTGATTGAATCGGGCATGTTAAAAGATGTGCGTTGAACTTTAAATAAGCGAACACCTTATTAAACGGTTTCACTATGAGGGAGGAAGTTCGGTGGCGTGCATGGCGTCGAGCAGTGCCTTTTCGTGCTGCAAGTAACCCCATTGAGCGGCGCGGGCAGCCAAGGCTCTGTCGTCTGAACTAACAAATTGATCAACACCGTTGGGATCGTCGTAAATTTCGTTCATCCACTGCTGCACCAGCTCAGGCGGTGGGGTGATGGGGTGGTCAGTCATTGCGAGTCTCCTGTGAATCAAGCTTCCGCAACTCAGCGCGGATGTTCTGTGCCATAAACCTGTTGCCATGGCGTTCTGCAATCTCAAGCGCTTTTAGGTAACGCTCGCGGCGGGATGGTTCAGTCATGGTGCCAACCTCGCTTTACCCCAACGGTTCTTCTCGTACCAGTCTGCAATCGCAGGCGCCCATTCGATGAAATGCGGCAACATCAAATCGCACAACTGCTGAATCTCGCATTGAGCATCAGCCTTGGCGCGAAGGTCCAAGAAGTGCATCAACGATCGCACGTTGAAGCTGACGACAAAATGCTGCCGGAAGTCGAACGGCAGCAATGCGCGAGCATGTTCCTCGGCAAAGCCCAACTTAAGTTTGGCTGCATAGGCTTCAGCCGCGTCATAACAACGCTCAGCATCCTGCGCCCTGAGCTTTGGTGTGTAGCTGTACTTCTTGCCTTGGCGGTCGGTGTATTCGCCGACGGGCCTGAGATAGAACACCTCCTCAAGATCAACCTTGCCGCGAGCAATCTGCGCCACACGCTGACCGGTATAGCGCATCGACTGCACGTCAAAACTCACTCCAACGCGATGAGTTCGAGCCTGTTGCATCACCGAATGCGGGAACCAGCCAACATTGAACGTGATGCTGGGATGCTCAAGCGGACCATAATGCCCACGACCACCTAGCAGAAGCCGCTTGACAGCGATGTCGCCAGCCTCTGATTCGCATGGTGGATGCTCATAGGCTACGCATTCCTCGCTGTAATCCTGGTGCATTGCCTGCCAGATCAGTGTTTGCGGCTGCTCTGTGCGGTTCAGGCACTTAACAGTGAAATACGGATCAGTCATCAGAATGGCATGTCGTCATTGCTAGTGGCTGCCGTCTGCTGCTGCATCGGCACGCTGATCTTTCCGTTCAGGTAGTTCTTGCCGCCTTGGCTTTGGGCTTTCCAGCCAGCAATCCGCAGCTTCAAAACAGGCTCATCCTTCCAGTTATTCTCAGGCTGCGTACCAAGATGCGCGACAAGTGCATCAACCTGATCCGCAGGGATTTCGATAACTCCGCTGTAATCAGGGCTACGCTCAGACTTTTTCTCCTGAGCGGGGAACAGGCTAAAAGATGCGTTCAGTTCGGTCATGATCAGTTGATGGGGGTGATGTTAGTGGATTGCTCCCAGGCAAGCACATCTGCGAGTCGATACCGCGTCCGTGCTTGTCTTGGGCTAAGTCCGATGCGTGGCACTTGATACCACGTCGGACCTTGTTTTCTGATGCGCCACCCTTTGATGGTGGCAGGTTTTAATCCGTAGCGTTCAGCAAGCTGTTCTGTTGTCAGATACGCTTGCGTGTCATCGTGCATCATTTCACGGTGTCCTCCTTGTCAATGAGCATTTGCAGTAGCTCTTTGTGCTCTGCATCGGTTATGTCACCGGCTTCGTGACGCGCTGTAAGGCGTTCAGTTAGCTGGCTGATAGCTTCTAGCGTTTTGGCTTGAGAGATCGCTTTAGCGCCTGCCTTGGCCGCTTGAGATTGCAATGCAGACTGCACAGTGGCGGGTTTTGTTGTAACTGAATCTTTTTTAAGTTGCGGCTTGGGTTGCTCGACATCCGTTGCAACGCCTGCATCTTCAAGCTCTTGTTTAGCCCAAAGCTCAGAACCAAGGCTGAAGTGAAATGCTGCTGCAGCGCAAAGACCACGACGATGCGTATCAGTTAAGACACGCGCTGAGATCTTGTCAAACGGGATTGCGTTGTTCCGGTGGTCCATGCACGGGAACGGGAAGAGACTGGTTTGCTTTCCTTCAGCGTTGGTGAAATAGCACAGAACATAGCCAGTACCATCAGGCGCTTTATGCACGATCTGGCCATCAGGCGTCGGCTCAAGGTGGAAATCAACTCCTGGTGCATGTTCGTGCAGCAACTGTGCAATTCTGGCCCATGCAACGTAACTTGCGGTAAAGCTGCCGGTGCCTTTTTTGTAGACATCATCTTTTTTGATGATGCCAGCAAGATTCGGGAAAGCCATCAAAAATCCTCAGGTGAAATAATGTCGCCGTTGTATGCCCAAGTCGGCAAAGATAATGGCGTGATTGCTGGGCTGTAACCTGGCCATTCGTTAATTTGATGGCAGGTTGCGATGCGCCTAAGATCACGAGCAGCTAGCCTACTGCCTTCCGCAACCGCTTCAGCGTCGAGTTCATAAATCCCAACACCGTAAGGCGGGAACTTTTCAACTGCGATGAAGATGAACCGCTCAGCGCTCGTGCCGTTTTGGTAGTGGGCTTGCTGGACGTGGTAACGGAAGTTGGCTACAGACTTGGCAAAGCTGTTAGCGCTGGCATCCTGCGTGGTCTTAAGGTCAATGATGGTGCCATCGCCTTTGAGCCAGTCAGGACGGCATTTGCAGCGTTGTTTGGTGGTTGGGTCTGTCCACCAAATTGATTGCTCTGGCGCACCTTCTGATAGCAGTTCTGCTGCGATCGGATGGGCGTAGACAGCCTCACACATATCCCGTGCCATATCCCAATCGGATTGGGTAACGGTTTCGATGCCATTGGCTGCCATTTCTGCTGCAGCTTCCTTGCCAGCTTTGGTGTTACGTGGTGGGCAGACTGCGTAGCGTTTGTAAACCTCGTCAGGCTCCAGTACAGCAGTGTGTACAAGAGTGCCGAGTTTCATTGCCGCAGTAGGAATGGTCGGCCTGCGATTGGGATCGATGTAACGAGCGTAGTAGTGCGCTGGTGATTTTGCGACAGCATGAAGATGCGATGCGCTGACGGCTGGGTCAGCATGATATTCGTCGTTGTTCACTGATCTTCGGAATAGAAGTGACTTGAAGGTCCGTACTGATAAACCAGTTCTGGGAATGCAGCAAAAACACGCTTGCGGTTTTCTGGATCAGCAAAAATTCCAGCCTGAGCAATGGTGCTAATAAAGGTGCCGCCAAAACGACGGGCAGTAAGGAGCGTATGGTGCTCCTGAATTTTGTTGAGGGTGGTAGTCATCATGGGGTGGAGTCCAGCGGGACTGAGCACAGTGTACCACGGGTAAGGGCGTTGTCGATACAGTCAGGTGGGATAGCGCCGTTGACCAGGGGTGGCAGCGGCGCGAGTCCTCACGATTTCTCGATCTTGTGCTTTGATAGCTCAAGTTGACTGATCTGATACTTGGCGCCGTGTTTTGTCCGTACGATGTAATGCGGCAATGGCGTCATGACGTCAATGCGCTGCAAAACTTCGACGTGCTCGTTCAATGGCCAGTTACGGACATAAACAAGGTCCATTGGCTTGAATTTTTGCGTCATTGGTTGATCCATTCGATTTTGTTCCAAAATGGCAGCCATTCTGCTGCTACAAGTTGCTTGGCTTCCGTAAAGCTAAAAGCCCAGACGCATTCAAATACATTCGCCTCGGGAATGGCAAAGTAAAATCTTTTCTTGTTCATGCGGCAAAACCTTTAGAGCTGGTTGTACGTGTGCGTCCAATATTGACGCGATTGTCAAAGTCGGGAGTAAGAACAACAGGATGCGTGTCAACATGCCCGGCTTTGGCGTCATTGGGTTTTAGGAGATGGATGTGCAGTTGCGTGAGGTTGGCTGATAACCAATGGATTGCTTGCCCGCAGGTGAACCCCGTGGTGTAAACAAAAGCAGCGATAACAGCGATGGTGCGGACGATGGATTCAATACGGTGGCCTAGTTGCTGATCTGTTGGGATGTTCATTTGATTGGCGGCAGTTGCGGTGCGGGTTTTTTGTAGCTCGGTGGTGCAGGCGGCAGCGTTTCACCTGGCAGTACAGGACGCTGCTTGCGGATGACGGTGATCATGGCTTGTGGGGTGGTGCAGGCTGGGCCTGCTTGCTGAGACGGTAGACCGTGATGCGCCGTGCGTCAACCTAAAAGGCTTAACTGATCTGCAATTGCTGGCAAAGGCGCATTGCCCCATTGCTCGCCCATGGCAAAAGCAATGCCTTCAAAGGTGCGGCTGCGCTCTTTCCAACGATCAGGACTTGGCGGCATCAAGTGAATCCGTGCTTCACGGCCTTCTACGCAATTTGTTGGCTTGAGTTTTGGGAGGTTTTTTAGCCATAGGCATGTTGCCTTGGTTTCACCATGCCCAAACTGCCAAGGCTGGATAATTTGATCTGGACGCCGGATGACAGAGCTAATTACGCTGACTGGATTTTCGATGCACCAACGCGGGATCGGTGAATCCATAAGCAGTCGAACAAAATCAAGAGCTGCCTGCTGCCTGCCATCGGCAATTTTGGCAGGAAAATGCCGAGAGCCGGAAACGGCGAGATGCGTGCAGGGTGGATGAGCAACCATGAGATCCCAGCCTTCAACGAGCACGTCTTCGACTGGTCCTTGATAGTGCGGTCCATCAGCCTCAGTGGGCAGCAAATCGCAGCTCATAGCAAAATGTCCGCAACGCCTAAAAGCATCACGGACACGACCTGAGTATTCGCAAGCGACTAATACGCGCATTGCATCAAACCAAATTTATGACGACCACAGGGTTAATGCTGCTGGTAGCTGTGGCTTTGCAGAGCTGGTAAAGAGCGCTGTCTGTGGCTTCAGTGCTTTTGTTGGCTTCCCAAAGAGCCAAGGCGGCTTTCTTGCTCATGTTGCGTGTGAAGGGAAGTGTGTTGCGGGCGATGTAGAACATGATTTTGTGGGGTGGTGCGGGCTCGTGTCCCGCTTGATGTAATTATGCACCATCTCAACCCTGCTGCGCCGTGTTGTGTAACAGTTTTTTGCGTGGCTGAAATGTGGTGCCGGGCCAACCGGCGATGCAGGCTTAGTCAGGCCATGTTGATCTCGTTTTTCAGTTGGTCGTGTGATCTGTTTCCAACCCCATAGCTCGTGTCTCTATGGGCGAGAATCCAGCGCCTGCCCGAGGGCACATCTGGCTTATGGCGTGCCTCCATCGTACACCCTGCTTCGCCGTGCGTCAACCCAGTGCCATCACGTCGATCAGCGCACCAGGCGGTTCAGCCCCAACGCAGTACCGTTTCTCCGCGTTGATCGTCACCACAAGGCAGTCGTCCACTAGCAATCCGCCCTGTACCAGCCCATCCAGCGTTGACCTGATGCACTTATCGATGTCGTTCCGCTTCACGATGCAATGCCGTGGTGCAGTGTCGCGCAGATCACCACTGGCTTTGAAATGACCTTTGGGGCGGCAGAACCGAAACACGATGCTGATGGCGCACGCACCAGCGATCTGCTCACCCGCTAGCTCAGCCTCTGCTGCTACCGCTGCACGCCAAGGCTTTACGCGCTTGCTTGCCTCGACCATCCTGCCACCACCGACGTGGCGCTTACTGCCTTGGGGTGCTGGCTCCAAGCCGTTGACAGAAAGCTGAATCACAGCAAAGGTGGCGTGCCATCCATTTTGCCCATGAACACCAAAGCCCTGCTGCAAGCCTTAAAGGACGACTTGGCGGCAACACGTAGGTCACATGACCTTATCGCTGCTCAGATCGCTGCAGAAGAGGCAGCTTACTGGTCTACAGGTCAGCCGTCATGGATTGATTACAAAAAAGAAGCAACGATCAAAAGCGCTGCTGACTCATTGTTATGCCGTCATGAGCAAACCGTAAAGGCTTGGTATGACTGCTTAGACTGACCTACGGCCAATAAAAAAGCGACGGTTGCAGCCGCCGCTAGGTCCAAAGTTCCTTTCATGAAGACTTTACCATGCCCACAAAAATTTCCGCTAGCGGTTTCGCCGCGATCCCATACAAGCTCATGGATCAGGCTGATGCTGTCACATGGGCGGTATATGCCGTGCTGCATCGCCATGGCTGGGGATCCGATCAAGGCTGCTGGACTTCGCTACACACCATCCACGTTGAAACCGGTATCAGCCGCAAGGTCATCCAACGGTCTTTGAAGTGGTTAAAGGAAATCGGCTGGATCGAAGCGCAACCACGCTTGGGTTACACCACCGTTTACCACGTCAAAATCGAGTCTCCGACACCCAGGTCGAATTTGACCCAGGTCGAAAACGACCTAGGTACCCTAGGGCGAAAACGACCTACCCCCCAGGTCGAAAACGACCTACCCCCTAGGTCGAAAACGACCTACGAACAAGAACCCAAGAACAAGAACCCAAGAACAAGAACCCAACGCGCAAGCGCGGAAAAAGGGCTTGATCCGAATCGAACGAAGAAGCTGCCGCGTACGTCGATCCCGTTTGAGCTGGACGACTGCGCTGATCTGCTCGTCGAGTTTTGGGCCACGAAGAAAGGCACGCGATCTAGCAGCGTCCTCAAGCGCATCTGCAACAAACTGCGGCAATGGAGCACAGACGACCGCAGGAGCGCCTTAGAGCGTGCTATTGCTAGTGGCTGGGGGGATGTGTTCAAACCACGCCCTCAGGCGCCTTACAGCGCCTCTGAAGTCGTCACGGCGAAGCACCCTGCATCACGGGTATTTACAGCGCAACATGGTTTTGATGATGAGCCCGTCACAAACCCAGTCCTTCAAAATCTCTTCTGATGTCCAAGCTCGCCTTTGATCTAGTCTCCGTCCGTCAAACCCTTAAGCACATGCTCGATCGTGGTTTGATCACCCTCGAATGCCTCGATGACCCATCGCCAGGCTTCAAAGACAACATGCACGTCAACTGGAAAACCTTCCCCAACGGTTACCGTGGCGTCCGACATCAAAACCTTCTCCGCTCCGAACAAATCATCTCACCTGAAGATTTCTGATCCCATGCAACCTCTCACCATCCGTCAAGAACCTGTCGTTCAATCCCTGTCCGACACGCTCGATTTAGCCAAAGCTCAAGCGCGTGCTATCCTCGATAACGCTATGGAAGATCAGCTACCCTTGCCCGCTGATTTGCTAGCATCCTTCAACAACGATCTCTGTCGCATTCAGGCGGCAATTGAATCTGCATCATGCGTGAAATCAAAGTAAGACTAGAAGAGTCTGATCTGCAATTTCTTGATAACCTAGCCTCAGAAAACAAAACAACTCGTGCGGACATCATTCGCCGTAACCTGCACGCTACTGGTCTTAGTGCTAACGCTTTACACTCTCTTACCACAGCTATTCGTCAACGCACAAACGGTACCCTCACACGTCAACAAGCTGAACACGTCGCAGCTATCGCAATCTCTACCCTTGCCGCAGCATGACCAAACAAAATCCCTGCGACCCTATCGAGCAACAGCTACGCGCTGATTACATCGAAGCCTTATATCAAACCTCAGGTCGCACTGACGGGCTTTACACCAACCTCTTTCAAGATCGCATCAAACTACTCGTCGCACGCGACATCGACTACCTCTGCGAAAACATCAATGACGCTACACCCTCATCTGTACCCCTCTGACGACACCATCCGCGACATCCTCTCAACCTACGACGATTACTACACTGCACTTCACTCCACCCTATGCAACCCCGAACGTCCACCGGAGCGCTACACTAAACTTAAGCAAACCCTAAACTCCCATCATGGAGCAGTTCTGGTACGAACATCTCCCAGATGACATGTACCGCGTTTGCCTGTCCCTAAACGGTGTTACAGCTTGCACTCATGTAAGCAGTATGCATCTAATCGAAGAAAAACGCCCCAGACTAAGGGAAGCTTGCCTACGTAAATCCTACAATTCCTATGAAACCACGACGCCGCCACTATAAACTCAATGCTGATGTCATTGAAAAAGTGCGCGTCCTCGCAGAATATGGCGCAGCTTTAGAACATATCGCACCCGCTGTTGGGGTAAGCTACGCTTCCCTAAAAAACTGGGTTTCTAATGCAAAAGGTGACAATCCTACCGAAGATGAACTATCTCTTTTAGCTGCTCTTAATGAAGGTCGCGCTAAAGGTGCTCACAAGTTCATAAATATCATCACCAACTGCGCTCAAGACGGCGATAGCAAATCCGCTCAATGGATGCTCACGCACTCACCTGCTTACCGTCGCCAATATTCCGATAATGCTGCCGTAACTCGTGCTCGCGCTGAAGGCGTAGAAGCTGCCGTATCCGCCATCTCCGAAGCAGGTCTTACCCCAGAACAAGAACGCACCATCCTGTTACGCATTCAAGCAAAAACCGGCCAGGAGCTGGTAGATGCGGAAGACTAGCGCCGTCTTTGCCAGACTCGCTGAACTGCAAGTTCAAGTCTTAGATCGCGCTGAGCACTTCGATCTAGATAACACGCTGCAGCAGATTTACGCTGACCTGCATCCAGGGCAGCTTTCCTTTGTTTCCGATAACTCCACGCAGATCCTTGGTATCTCGGCTGGTTACGGCGCTGGCAAAACTCGTGCCCTATGCGCCAAAGCCGTTACCCTAGCTGCTGCCAATCAAGGTTTCATCGGTACCGTGATGGAGCCCACTGGTCCGTTGATCCGTGACATTTGGCAAACAGACTTCGATAATTTCCTTGAGCATTACAACATCCCGTACACCTTCAGAGCATCACCACTCCCTGAATACGTCCTGCACCTACCAGGAGGCGATACAAAGATTCTGTGCCGTAGCTTCGAGAATTGGTCGCGTATCATTGGCCTCAACCTCGCATGGGTACTGGCCGATGAGATCGACACGGTAACGCCTAGCATTGCTAATCGCGCATTCCCCAAAATTCTCGGTCGTTTACGCTCTGGCAATACAAGACAGTTTGGTGCAGCATCCACGCCGGAAGGCTTCCGCTGGATGTATAACACCTTCGGCAGCGACGATGCTCAGAATCGCGATGACCGAAAACTGATCAAAATGCGGACAGTAGACAACCCGCATCTACCATCAGATTTTATTGAACGCCTGCAAGCAAACTATGACCCAAGCTTGCTAAAAGCGTATCTTGACGGCGAGTTTGTCAACCTCAACACTGGGCAGGTATACGATCGTTTTGATCGGTCTAAGCACGTTACCGCCATCAAAGACGACGCTGATCAGCCGCTAAGAATTGGCATTGACTTTAACATCGGCAACATGAATGCTGCCATTGCTATCCGCACGCAAAACAAGTTACTCTTTATTGACGAGATCGCTAAGGCCCATGACACCGACGCACTCGCGCAAGAAATCCGCAGACGTTACCCTTACCGCCGCATCTACGTTTACCCTGATGCTTCAGGTGCAGCACGATCAACAAATGCTACGCAAACCGACATCCAGATTCTTGAAAGCTACGGCATGTCAAACCAATCGCCAAAGGCAAACCCTCCCGTGCGGGATCGTGTGGCTGCTGTCCAAGCGTTGCTAGAAAATGGCAAAGGTGAGATCAGGCTGCAGATCGACCCGAAATGCAAAAAGCTGATCGAATGCTTAGAGCTGCAGAGCTATAACGAGAAGAGTGAGCCAGACAAAGAAGGCGGTTACGACCATATGAATGATGCCGCTTCCTATCTAGTGTGGCGTGAGTTCAACCCGCTGCAGGCTGGTGCTGGGCGGGGCACTGGAATCAGGATCTACTGAGCCAGTTGCAAAAACTGCACACAACACGGTGAAGCAGGGCTTAGCTGGTGCATACTTGAGGAGTCAGGGGGAAACCCCACCACACACAAGCAAATGATTCGCTTCAACCCCACCCGCACCGCAACTGAGACCGCCGCTTTTAAGGCTGCCAACCTCGCTCAAGCCACTAAAGTCGTCACTCTCCGGCCCGCAGCTCAAGCCACCAAGCCCTCCCACCGCCAACAGTGGCAAGAGTTTCGCACCGAGACCCTTAACATGATCGAAGCAGCCAAGCGTGAAGGTCACTTTTACATCCTGCCGCAACTGTTTCAGCGGCTGAACACCGCCAACAACATGCTCAACAATCAAGCATTTACCTAACCCGTATCGGGGCGCTCCGGCGCCCCTAATCTTATGCGATTCACCTACGAGCAGTACCGCGCACAAGGCTTTTGGCCGCCATGCAAGCGGGCAATTTACATTCCAGCTTCATTGCCACACGCACGCGGTGAGACCTGCATACCAGATGGCGAAACCGAAGAGTTTGTCGTTTATGAGCACCGCCTAATGCGAACCGGCGGCATTTGGACCACCGAGCTTTGGTGGGTGCCGATTTCTGAACTACCTATCCAACCACTCCCATGATCAACAATCCTTGGATCACCCAAGCCTCCTTCGGGGGTTTTTTTAATGCGTGCCTAAAATAGAATCACTGCAAGACAGCGCGGCTGATGTACACCGGCTATAACTTCTACGATCGCCCGCAAGCTCAGCGTGCTGTCACCAAAGTCAACGACCCCAACACGGCTTGGTACGCGCAAGAGCCGCACTGGGTACTGATCGAGGATCTAATTTCCGGCACCTACGGTATGCGTAAAAAGCATCGCCGTTACCTGCCGCAGGAACCGCGAGAGCTTGACGATAGCTACGACAACCGCTTAGCCCGCAGCGTTTGCCCGCCATACTACCAACGCCTAGAACGGATGCTGGCTGGTATGCTAACCCGCAAGCCCGTCAGGCTCAACGACGTTACTGACACCATCCGCGAGCAACTGTTTGACGTTGACCTGCAAGGCAACGATCTGAACACTTGGACCTACGAAACCGCCCGCAAAATGATTCGTTACGGTCACGTCGGCATTCTTGTCGATGCACCGTCAGATGGTGGTCGTCCATATTGGGTAAGCTACACACCACGCGAAATCCTTGGTTTCCGCACCGAAATCAAAGATGGCAGTACGCAACTCACGCAGCTTCGTTTGCTCGAATCTGTCATCGTGCCATCAGACGACAGCGAATATGGTGAAGAGCAGGTTGAGCAAATCCGCGTCCTAAAGCCAGGTGAGTATCAAATTCACCGTCGTGACAAGAAAGGCGACTTCCGCATCATTGATGAAGGCACCACCAGTCTGCAAGAAATCCCATTCGCTGTAGCCTTTTCCAATCGTTACAACATGATGGAATCCAGACCACCACTGGAAGACATCGCAGAGCTAAACCTAAAAGCGTATCAGGTTCAGTCTGATCTGGACAATCAACTGCACATCAGCGCAGTGCCGATGCTGGCATTCTTTGGTTTCCCATCGTCGGCTGAAGAGGTATCGGCTGGTCCTGGTGAAGCTTTGGCCTTTCCTGCTGAAGGTCGCGCAGAGTACATCGAGCCTGATGGCAAGTCATACGATGCACAATTTAAGCGTTTGGAGCAGATCGCATCGCAGATCAACGAGCTTGGCTTGTCCGCTGTTTTGGGTCAGAAGCTATCAGCCGAAACCGCTGAAGCAAAACGCATCGATCGCAGTCAAGGCGATAGCACCATGATGGTGATCGCTCAAAACATGCAGGATGCCATCGACAACTGCCTGCAGTTTCATGCACAGTTCTTGGGTGAGTCTCAAGCTGGTAGCAGCTACATCAATCGTGACTTCCTTGGTTCACGCCTTGAACCACAAGAGATCCAAGCGTTGCTGCAGCTTTACACCGCTGGCACCATCACGCAAGAAACTCTGTTAACACAACTTGCCGAAGGCGAAATCCTTGGTGACGATTTTGATATTGAAGAAGAGCTAGAGGCTACGCAAAATGGTGGCCTGATCGAGATGCAGCAGCCTAGCCCGCAGCCTGGAGCGTGATCTCTGTGTTCAACCTGTGCTTCCTGACGCCTATGATTCAATGGGTGCTACGGAGGCGCATGAAACCGGACGAACGACAACGTGTTCTTTACGTTTCTGAGCGTGAGCTGCCGCCTGAGATTTTTGCAGTTTTAAGACTTACTTGGTACAGAGATGGTAAACCGCATCGGATCGATGAGGTGATTCTAGAAGAAGAAGAAGGTATTCAGGATGGATTCTCTAAGGTAGTGGTTGAGGCGTTAAAGACTGGCGCTGACGTCTCTATCCTGACAGAATACAACGCCGCAAGTCTTGGTATTTATGTTGACCAATGACTTTACCACCAAATTTCCAAGCAATTTTTCGTAATGCGATTGATCTTAATCGGTACAGCAATAGCGTTGCTCGTCGTATCATTAACATCTACAACGACATCATCATTGATGCTGTCAATCAATTACAGACGATTGACGAATTATCTGCACCGGTAAAAGCTGCCAGACTGCGTGCGATCCTTGCACAACTAAAAGAAAGCCTTGCGACTTGGGCTGGTGATAGTACAGAGATCACCGCATTGGAACTTCAGGGCTTGGCGGAGTTGCAGTCTGAGTTTGTCGAAGACCAGTTACGACGTGCCTTACCTGCTGCTGGGCGTGACATGGTACGTACCGTTGAGATCAGTCCACAATTCGCCCAGTCTGTCGTCACCACTGATCCGACACAGGTTAATGTCGTCGCATTGTCGGATGATCTGTTTGCAGCAGTACAAGGCGCACCGCAGACGTTCAGTTTGACAGCAGCTAAGGGTGCCACAATCACGTTACCCAATGGTCAAGTAATACAAAAAGCGTTTCGTGGCTTAGCGGAATCACAGGCTGAGCGCTTCAATAGCGTTGTGCGGCAAGGCTTGTTGACTGGTGAACCAACACCAGACATCGCCCGCAAGCTACGTGGCAGGCTTGACTTTGGAGAGGAAGGCAAAACAGTTAAGCAGCTTGCTTTGTCCGGTGGTGAACTGACAAAAATGGCAAATTATCAGGTTGTCAGCATCGTTCGCACCAGCATCAACCAAGTGGCTAACGCTGCAAGCCAGCAGGTATATGAAGCTAATCAAGACATCACCAAAAAATACAGATACACTGCAACGCTTGATAGCCGTACATCTGCAATCTGTCGCGCCTTAGATGGTCGTGAGTTTGAATACGGTAAAGGTCCAACACCACCGCAGCATTTTGGTTGTAGGTCAACTATCGTGCCAGTTATCGATTATGAAGACCTAGGCTTTGAACCACCGCGTCCTGGTAAACGTGCAGCCAAAGGTGGCATGGTGGATTCGGACACCAACTACGGTCAATGGTTGCTTGACCAAGGCGCAGCACAGCAACAAGAAGTCCTTGGCAATAAAGCACCATACTTCAGACTTCTTGCACGCAAATACGGCGCCCGTGATGCGATGGCAAAACTTGTCCGTGACGACGGATCCGAAGTAACATTGGAGCAGCTACGGAGACGCTACGGTGCCACTCAAGAAAGGTAGCTCGCAGCTTACAATCTCGCAAAACATCCGTAAGCTAATCAAGGAAGGGTACAGCCGACAACAGGCTGCAGCCATTGCCTACTCTCAAGCTGGTAAATCCCGCAAGCGTAAGCCAACACGCAAGCGTGGTTAGCCTGAATGCACTTGCATTACCATCGTGCCAAAATACACCGGACCAAAGAAGCCCCAAAAGCCCATGGGTAAAAAGGGAGGCAAGAAGAAGTGAAACGCGGTGATCGGGTGAGCTGGACCTATCAAGGCAAGCGCACCTACGGTGTCATTACCAGCATTGGCGGCAAACGCGCCACGATCAATACTCCAAATGGCGGCACCGTCACTCGCGTCGGCACTGATGACGATCCGATCGTGCGGATCAAGTCAGAATCCACCGGCAATCCAGTCCTAAAAAAGCGTTCTGAAGTAAAAGCTGCGCCAAAGCGATAGAATCGTGACGCAATCATTCATAATTGCGCTTTACAATGTCCGAAGAACAGACGCAGCAAACCGCTGACGTATCGCACGATACTGACGCGATGCAACGCAGCATCGAAGCCTTGGAACGCAAAAACAGCGAACTTATCGCTGAGTTGCGTGCTGCAAAATCAAAAGCATCCAAGGTGCCAGAAGGTGTAAACATTGAAGAACTCGTCGAATTTAAACGCCAAGCCGAGCAATCCAAGCTTGAAGCCGAAGGGAAATACTCCGAAGCAAGACAGGCTTTGGAGCAACAGTTCCGTGAGGCGGCGGCGCAGAAGGACCAGCGCATTGCAGAACTTGAAGCCCGAGTCAAAGAACTGGAGCTGATCAGTCCTGCTGTATCGGCCTTGGCTGACATTGTGCATGATCCTGATCTGGTGCTCAAAACCAAGCTCTCAGCAGACAAGATCGAACGTGAAGCCGATGGCACCGTTGTCGTTGTCGATGGTTACGAACGCAAGCCTGTAACCGAATGGGCAAAGGCAACGCTACCAGCTTGGATGCAGAAGCAACCCAAGCCGCAAGGCAGCGGAGCACCTGCAGGTCGTGGTGGTAACGAAATCCCGGCAGGAATAAAAAATCCGTTCCTGCCCGAATCGTTCAATCTTACCGAGCAATCACGTCTCTTCAAAACTGACCGTGATTTGTACGATCGGATGAAAGCAGCAGCAGGACGCTAACATCTAATTGTTCGCTCGTGATGGCTGCGCCGCATTGAGCCTCGGGCTGCGCCCAACCCGTAAACCATTCTTTGAGGATTAGTCATGGCGACCCTTCGCTCTGACATCATCATCCCTGAGGTATTTACGCCTTATGTCATTGAGCAAACCACTCAGCGTGATGCCTTCTTGGCTTCCGGTGTGGTGCAGCCCATGGCGGAGCTGAATGCCACTGAGGGTGGTGATTTTATCAACGTCCCCTTCTGGAAAGCAAACCTGTCCGGTGATTTTGAAGTGCTGTCTGACAGCTCTTCTTTGACTCCTGGCAAAATCGAAGCCGACAAGCAAGTCGGTGTGATCCTGCACCGTGGTCGTGCCTTTGAGGCTCGTGACCTTGCTGCTCTGGCTGCTGGTTCCGATCCCATGGCCGCTATCGGCGCCAAAGTCGCTGATTACGTTGCTAACCAGCGTCAAAAGGATCTGCTGTCCTGCCTGCAGGGTGTGTTCGGTTCGCTGAACGCTAACACCAGCAGCTCTGCTTTCTTCGATCTCTGCATCGATTCCGAAAGCGGTGACACTCCTACTGCACTGTCTCCCCGTCACGTTGCTCAAGCCCGCGCCATCCTTGGCGATCAGGGCGACAAGCTGACCGCTGTGGCAATGCACTCCAAGGTTTACTACGACCTTGTTGAGCGTCGCGCCATTGATTACGTGACCGCTGGTGAAGCTCGCCAAACCGCTCTCGGCACTGCTGAGGACGCTTTCGGCGGCAGCATCCAAAACGCCTTCGGTAACGTCTCCGTTCCGACCTTCATGGGTCTGCGCGTGATCGTTTCCGATGACGTAAACGTTGCTGGTTCCGGTGCTACCACCGAGTACGCCACCTACTTCTTCACCGCTGGCGCTGTTGCCTCCGGTGAACAGATGGCAATGCAGACCGAAACTGATCGTGACATCCTCGCTAAGAGCGATGCCATGTCAATCGACCTGCACTACTGCTACCACCCTGTCGGTGCTAAATGGGGAGTGACCACCACTAACCCCACCCGCACTCAGCTCGAAACCGTGGCCAACTGGTCCAAGGTTTATGAACTGAAGAACATCGGCATCGTGCGTGCCACCAACGTCTCTAACTTCGACTGAGGAGGAACCTAACGATGGCTTCGATCTTTGAACTCGGTGATATCCCTGGCGGCCTTCTGCCAGGGCAGATGGGTTTGGCAGCTCCCACCGCTACCGCAACCCTGAGTGCAGCTAACAGCTACAACACCATCATCCGTGGTGTTCCTACTGCTGCTGCAACTTATACCACCGCTACTGCCGCTGAAATCGTGGCTGCTATCGGTGGCGACTGTGCCATTGGTACCACCTTCATGCTGGTGGTGCTAAACGCTTCGGCTGGTGCCAATACCATCACCATCGCTGGTGGTACTGACGTGACCGTGAGCGGTGTGGCGACTGTGGTTCAAAATGCCTCCAAGGTTTTCCTTGGTCGTGTTACCGCTGTTGCTTCTGGCTCTGAAGCGATTACCCTGTATGGTCTGGGCAGCACTGCCTCTGCCGTTGCTTGATGGGTTTGTTCGCATTTAGGCGACTACGTGAACGTGAGGCTGCTGCTACGGCAGTGGCCTCTCTTCCTTTAGAAACGCCGAAACCTAAATCTTCTAAAGCCAAGTCCGATGGCGATCACTCTAGTAGCAACACCAGGCGCAGCCGACGCAAATACGTACCTGACGCTGAGTGACGCGCAAGACATCATTGATGGCTTGGTTGAAAACGATGACGTTGTAGCGTGGGGCACTGCTACGACGGATCAAAAGAATCGTGCGCTTTATACCGCAACGCAGAGGCTAGATCGTGAGCGGTATCTAGGTGCAAGGGCTACCGATACTCAGGCTTTACAGTGGCCGCGCACTGGTGTACGGAAGCCTGATACCTACATCAACACTTATGCGGTTGGGTTTCCTTTCAGGATCACCACTGACTATTTCACGGATACAGAGATCCCGCAACAGATCAAGGAAGCTCAAGCCACGCTGGCGGTTTATCTGAACAACAACAAGGATGGTATAGGGCTGTCAGGCTTGGAGGATTACAAGAACGTCAAAATCGGCAGCATCGACGTGACGCCAAATCAGTACGGCGCTACTGGTGCTGATCGCATCCCGCCAATGGTCGAGCGTTACCTGACTGGGCTTAGAATAAGTGGACCGGGTAACATCGCTATCAAAAGGAGCTGATCATGGTATATCAGACGCTGATTGATCCGTCTTACAGTATCGGTGCTGAGTTTGTCAATGACACATCAGCGTACACCGGGCGCTGGCGACGCATTGTCATTCTGAAAAACAATACCAGCTTTGCTGCCTTGACTGCTCAGAACTGGACTGGCAACAGTATCGTGGGTGAAAACCTGCCGGCTGGTTTTGAAATCCAAGGCGTCTTCACTGCCTTCACTCTTGACAGTGGCGGCGCTGTCATCGCTTACCACATCTGATCATGTCTAAAGCACGCGGCGGCCACGCTCCAATCGATTACAGCATCGGTGCTGAGATCATCAATGATACAGCGGCGCATACTGGTAAGTTTTGCCACATCTGCTTTTACGAGAACAGCACGATCGATGCTATCTTGAGCGAAAACGTCATCGACAACAACTTTGCCGGTGCGTCAGTAGACCAGTGTGCCAGCCTAGAGGGTTACTTCACGAGCATCAAGCTGCAGAATGGGGCATGTATCGCCTATAAAATCTGATGGCACTTGCAGGTTCGCTACGGAAGACCGCTACCAAGCTGATGAGCAAGTTTGGCGGTGATGTCACGTTGCGTACGGTGACGCCTGGCGTTTATAACCCAACGACCGGCACCGCATCAGAGGTTACGTCTGATACATCCATCAAAGGCGTGTTGGAAGATGTCAATGCCCGTGAGGTTAACGATCTGATCCGAGCTGGTGACCGCAGGCTGACGATCGCAGCGGCTGATGTAAGCGCAGCGCCTACCACCGCCGATCGTGTCATCATCAGCGGTGTCACCTATCAGGTTGTCCGCATCGCCACAATTGAGCAGGATAACCAGCCCATCACTTACGAGCTGATCCTGAGGGCATAATGGCACGCAACATCCCGCTATCGCAGATCGGGAACTACATCGAAGGGCAGTACGAAAAGTTGCTCCGTGTTGCGGTGCTCGAAACTGACAGGCGTGTTAAGCAAGCCAGTCCAGTTGATACTGGCAGACTGCGCGCAAGTTGGCAGATCGGTGAAAACTCAGCATCGGGCGGCGCCAAGCCCGAAGGCCAATACAATGGTGCCATTACACCACCGGATCGCACCAACTACTCGCAAGAAAAGCTTGGTAACGTCTACAGCGTTCACAACAACCTGCCATACGTCGAACCAGTTTTAACAGGCAACAACCTGCCGCCATCATGGAATGGCACTTGGCGATCCAAGGGTAATCAGATCCAAAAGGGTTACATCCCTAACATGGTGGCCAAAGATATTCAAGATTTTATTAAGAAAAATGCTGACCGCATCGGGAGGGAATCGTGAGTAGCACCTACAACGATGTCCGCGCTGCTATTGAAGGCCGTATTGCCACTGAGATGGCATCAGCGCCTTCTTATCCCGTCGCTTACCCTAACGTCCCGTTCACACCACCAAACAACCTGCCATGGCTGCAGGTGTCGCTGACGTTTGGTGATAACAGCTATGCCACACTCATCGGTCCTAGCACTGGTTTCAACAAACAAAACGGATTGTTGACGGTCAATACGTTTACGCCTGTTGGTGTTGGTGCTGCAGCAAACTACACCATCGCAGAACGCATCAAGGATTTATTTGATCGTCAAACTGTATCTAGCATTATTTTCGATGCTGCATCAGGGCCAAACGTCATCACACCATCAGAGCCAGAGGCGGCCTATTTCCAGACGCAACTGAGCATAACCTTTGAAGCGTATTTAGACTAGAGCTAGCCATTCATTCTTTTCCCTATCATGGCCGTCACCGTTCTGTCCGGTACGTCCGGCGCTCTGTACTACAAGCCCGCAGGGACCACCGGCACGTTTGGTGAGTCTAACGTCAACACCACCGATGATGAAATCACGGTGCAACCTTACCTGAACCTTCAGGTTGGCGATCCTGTGGTGTTCAGCGTTGTCAATTCTCAAACTGGTGGTTCCGGCACCGGCACTCTGCCTGCTGGTATCACCGGAGGCACTACTTACTACGTCATCAGCTACACCGCTTCTACCGGCGTGCTGCAGGTGTCTGCTTCCCTTGGCGGCTCGACCATCACCATCACCGATGATGGCACTGCCAATGCTCCTAACGAGTTCCAAGTGGCCTATGCCGATTACGCTGCTGTCGGGCAGGTGCAAAGCTGGAGCTTTGAGATCAGCCGCTCTGAAATCGACGTGACCACCATCGGTCAGGTCGGTACGCAGTACGCTCCATTCCGTGCCTACATTCCTGGCTTTGCAGACGGCAACGGCACCGCTACGGTCTACGTGACCGATGAGGATGCCGCACTTTCCAACCGCATGGTCGAGGATGTGCTGCAGCGGAACCAAGTCGGTTGCGCCTTTAAGTTGTACACCGACAAGCAGGGCACTGAAGCTCTGAGCCGCAGCATCAGCATGGATGCCGTGCTACTGACCGCCAGCCTGAACATCAACCCTGATGATGCTCAGCAGGTCGAGATCACCTTCCGTCCGACCGGTGCTCCTAGCTTTGACTTCAGCACCAGCGCTTGATACGCTGTCACTGGAGAGAGCAGCCCCGGCAATGCTGGGGCTTTTTTGTTGCTAGAGTAACAACGAACAGGATATTTTCTGAGCATGACCGCAAAGCTGTCCGCATTGGATCGCCTGAAGAAGGCAGCGAACCTTGTCCCTGTCAAGAAAACCGTTGAGCTTAGCAACGGCGATCAGTTTGAGTTTTACCGCACTCCACTGACGATGGCTGAGCGGGAACGCGCTCAAAAACCTGCCGGTGATGACGTAAATGCCTTTGCGTTACAGCTTCTGGTGCAAAAAGCTATGGACGAAAACGGGCAGCGCCTGTTTCAGGCTGGTCAAATCGCAGAACTGAAAAACGAAGTCCGTGACGCCGATCTGCAAGCACTGATGTTGGCAGTGATCAGCGAAGATACTGAGGACGAGGTAGACGCAAAAAACTGAAACGGGAGCTGAAGCAGGATCACCTGTTACGGCTCCAGATGGGTGTGGCTAAAGAGCTTGGCTACACCCTTGTCAAGCTGAATCAAGAAATGACTTTGGAGGAAGTCATGTTGTGGTCAGCGTATTTTGAGCTATATAACGAAGAGCAAGAAGCGCGGATGAAGCGACGGCGGTAAACTGCTGTTAGGTAATGGTGTAACGCAGTGGCTGTCGTCGCCAACGTAGCAATCAATGTTGATTCACGTGGCGCTGTCGGCAAGCTGCGTGAGGTTCAAAATCGCACATCTTCGCTTGAAAAGGCGACCAATAGCCTGACGCGATCTCTTGCTGGGCTTGCTACAGCGTTTGGCGCCACGTTTGCATTGGGCAAAATTATCAACGACGTAGCAAGGCTTGATACTAATTTGCGTAGGCTTGGTACTGTTGGCGGTGATGTTCAAGGTCTTAGCAAAGCATTAGATCAAGTTGGCAAAAATGTAGATGGCATTGCGGGTAAAGCTGAGCTTGCAGCGGCAAGTTATCAGGCGTTATCGGCTGGATTTACTGAAACTGCACAAAACGCAAAGGTAGTTGAAGCCGCGACTAAGGCCGCCGTTGGCGGATTGGTTGATGTGACCAGCGTGGTTGAAGTTACAACCAAAACGCTTAATGCTTATGGGATGAGCGGCAATGATGCCATTAAAGTCACGGATAGCATCAGCAAGGCGATTGAATATGGCCAAGTTCAATGGTCCGATTACACGAGCCAATTGGGCCGCGTTGCGTCAATTGCTGCAGTTGCCGGTGTCAGTCTAGATGAAGTCAACGCATTTATCGCGGCTGCAACCAAAAACGGCGCAACGGCTGAAGTTGCATTTACTGGCCTTGGCGCGACGTTAAGCACATTGCTGCAGCCAACCAAAGGCAGCCAAGAAGCCGCCGAAGAACTTGGCATCGCATGGAATCTTTCTGGATTGCAAGCCCAAGGTTTTGATGGGCTTATTGAAGAGCTTGGCAAGAAAATGGGCACCAATCAAGAGGCTGCCGTTCGATTGCTTGGTTCGCAAGAAGCATTGCGCGGTGCGTTCTCTGCTGCATCTAAAGGTGGCAAAGATTATCGAACAATTTTGGAAGGGTTAGGCGGTGCTGCTGGCAAAACGCAGAGCGATTTTGACACAATGAAAGGAAGCGTTGAAAATCAAATTAAAGCGCTTAACACGGCATTTACCGCTTTGGGCGTTAAGCTGTTTGAAGTATTTGGGCCAACGTTAACGGACCTAATTAAAGGAACTACGACAGCGGTAACAAATGCGGTTAACGCTTTCAATGCGTTGCCGGAACCTGTCAAAAAAGGTGCTACCGAACTTGTGCGACTGATAGCTCAGTTGTTACTGGTCAAAAAAGCACTAGAAGGAATTATTGCATTACGTACCGCATTTGTTGCGGCAATGGTCGCAAAGGCCGGAGCAATTGCAAGCACTGGCACTGCCGCTAAAACGAGTGCGTCTGCATTTGCTTTGTATACAGCAAATACAAAAACACTGCAAGCTCAAGCGGCCACTGCAACGCCAGTTCTTAGAGGAATGCTTGGCGTGCTTCGTTCACTGGCATTGATTGGTGTGATCACGATCGGGGTGGATGTGATCGTAAAAGGCGTCGGAACCTTGATGCAGGCAAACGCTGAGTTGGCAAAATTGCGTGGTGAACAGGCAGCAGGTGGAGCTGCAGCTACATTCCAAGGTGCTGACCGTCAAACGGTTTTAGATGCTCAAAAGCAGGCACGGCAAACATTGCAAGCTATTAAAGCTGAACGTAAGCAAAGCAGAACTCCTGGCGCAAGAGTGCAGCAAGCCGCTACAGGGATTCTTGGCGTGTTGGCTCCTATGGTTGGATTGTCATCCCAAGAAGAGATGGCCGCACGACCAGCTCAATTAAAGGCTAGGGAACAAAAAGCAAGAGATATTTTGAATCTTCCGGTTCCCGCAGCAGCTAAACCACCAGAACCACCGGAATTACCAGGACTGCCGCCAACACTTTCAGGCGGCGGCGGCAAAACCAAAAAAACCAAAGCCGCAAAACCTAAAAAAAGCATTGCACAGCAAGTCGCTGAATTGAATGCAATTGTCAAAGTTGAAGAAGATATTTCAAAAGCTCGACAGGCGGGCAATAAAGTTTTGGAAGCACAACTTGAAGCTTATAAGCGCCAGCTTGAAATTCAACATCAAGGACTAGACCCACAGCTTGAAGAGCTTGAACTGAAACGAAACGGAATGCAACTTGATGAAAAATTGAATGAGCTTCAGAAAGAAAGGCTTGAGTATTTAAGCAGATTCCTGCAGGGTACAGTTCAACTGATTCAAGGCCAAGCTGATGTAATTGGCGGCTATCAGGATCAAACACGCGAGCTTGAATTGCAAGCCGAAAAAGGCAAAGAGTTTGTTGAACGTCTTAACGACATTAAAAAACTTATGATGGATGGCGGATTGTCATTTGATCAAGCGTTTGGTCAGGTTGAAGCCAGAACTGCTGCCATGGCTGCCTTAAATAAAGAAGCAGATATCTTCCAAAAAGCTCTTGCCGGTGCTGGTGACATCATCGGCAACCAGCTACGTGCCGCTATCGATGGCTTGATTGATGGCACGGCAGATTGGAACAGTATCCTGCGCGATACGCTGAGCCAGCTTGGTAGCTTCTTCCTGAACCTTGGCTTGAATCAACTCGCTGGTCCCGCTGGCAGCGGTGGTATCCTCAGTTTCCTAGGTTTTGGCACCCGCGCCAACGGCGGCCCCGTTAACGCAAACCAGCCTTACATCGTCGGCGAGCGTGGGCCTGAGCTGTTCATGCCATCTAGTAGTGGCATGGTGCTGTCGAGCAATGACACTCGCGACAAGCTTGAGCAGCAAGATGCTGCGATGCGTGGGAATGAAGCTACCCGTCAGCAGCTCATCAAACAACAAAATACAATGACAACAAACCGCATCCGCGAAGTGGAACGCGCATCCCAAGCGATGCTGGCAAGCCCAGATCCAATCGATGTACGATACGAGTCCAGCGTAATTAACAATGTCGAATACGTCACTGCTGAGCAGCATCGCAAAGGCATGGCGCAAGCCGCTGAACGCGGTCGAGCGCTGACGCTGCAGGCGTTGCAAGGTAGCGTGAAAACACGCAAGAAGGTCGGCTTATGAGCGCATTTGCCTTTGTCAACTATGTGCGGTTCATGGTAAACTCCTCAACCGCAACCGCCTATGCGTATCAGAACTTCTCCGTCAACGTCACCAGGACGTACGCCGGAGTGACGTACAACTTCCTGCCGTTCGCCATCTCGACCGGCGCTGGCAGCAAAGGCGGCGATCGATCCGAAGCAGTCCTCGGTGCTGGCACGAACGACATCAGCGTTAACATCTTCGCCGAAGCCGTTCAAAGTCGCTGGCTGCTGGAACTTAAAACAGTCAGTCTTGACATCACAGACTTCAGCGACGATGCCCTAATCCGCTCTGAGCTATGGCGCGTTGCCAGTTACGACATGGACACCGAAAAGGTGCTGTTGAAGCTGACATCACCTCTTGATGCCGTCAGATCGGACGTACCACGCCGAGTGCTAAGCACTGAATTGGTTGGTGCGTTACCCAGCAGCGGCTCGTTGGTGGTGAGCTGATGATCGACTGGCGCCGCTGGATTGGATTGCCACATCGGTTCGGCGAGCATCCTGGCAACGGTCGCGGTGCCGATTGCCTGATCATGGCTTGGGCAATCCTCGATTCCGTTGATGTGTACCATCCGCCATTTGACGAAAGATGGCTTGAGCTGGCGCGTGCTGCTGAATGGGAAGAGCTGCAAGCATTGTGGGATGCCGCAACCGAGCCAGTGCCTGACATGGAGGAGTTTTCGGTGTGCTTATTCGAGAACGGCGCAAATGGTCTTGGCGTCGGTATCGTAGTAGAGAACGGAGTCTTGGTTGTGCATCACAAACGTGGCGTGTGTTGGTTGCCGCCACGAGCCATGCGAGAATCCGAGTACCGTCGTTTTGTGCAATGAATTTACTTCCATCCGATCGTTACCTTGCCTCAATGCTGGGGTTGACGGATGAGGAGTACGCTTGGTTCAAGGCTGAAGTAAAACGCCGCGCTGCAGAGCAACCGAAACCAGCAGTGATTGCTGGTGTCGATCCGATCACGCTGTCGATCATCAGTATCGTCATCGGCATTGGCAGCACGATTGCGGCTTCGTTCTTCAAACCCAAGCCTGTTACTGCTCAGGAATCTGCAAGACGGCCATCGGAGATCCGTGAGATTGGTCGTGGTGGTGAAGCCATCACCAGCAATCAACGGTTTGCGCCTCGGTATGGATTCAACTCAACGCAGGAAATCTCCACACTTGGATCGATCATCCCATTGGTGTACGCCAATAAGGAAACAATCAGCGGCGTAGTTTATGGCGGCGTCCGCGTCAATACGCAGCTGCTTTGGTCGCAGATCTATAGCTTGGGTGGATCGCAGATGCTGCGAGCTGTCTTCTTGGTCGGCGAAGGTCCGATGGGCGCCATTGATGCGAAGAATTTTGCATCTGGCGGCAATACGCTGACAAGCTATGACTTCGGCAGCAGTACCGCAAACGAGACTGGTTCGCGGATGGCAGTCTATGCACGTTATGCAAGCGGACTGACCACGCGAATTCTGCCAAGTGATCATGTTTACGGTCGCGATCCAGCCGAAGACGTTGGCAACACCAACAACATCACCGTTGGATCGACGGATGTCTTTGGCGTCAGGATTGGCAATACAGTAACCACCGATTTCTGTTCAGCGCAACGCCCCAGCAACCAGACCACTTTCGGCTTGTACGCATTTTGCGGCAATGACTTTGGGATGCGTCCCAATCCCGTGTTCGAGCCGCAGGTCAGGGCGCAGCTTTTGCCAGAAGGCGATGAAGGTCGCACCAAGGTCAAATGCGTGCTCGATGAAGCCAAGTGGGCGCAACGCCGCAAGTCGCAAGCGTTTTACGGTTCACGCAGTGGTATTACTGCGCAGGGCCTTGGCAGCATCGATGGCACGACAACTTACACGCTCTACTCGTCGAGCGATAAAGACACTGTATTTGGGCGTGACATTAAAGACCTAACCACAGTAGGTGAATGGTCAATCACCAAAGAGCTGATCACACCCGAGACACCGGGTGCGTTTGCGAAACCCTATACAACAGGCAGCGGCTCATCAACAAGCGCAAACCTGAAGTACCGCGACAGCAACCTGCAATCACTCACTGCAAGCTTGCTTGCAAGATTAACAGTAAGCGTTACCGCCGTTGAGGTTGGTGATAGCGTTGTTATTACTTGGCCTGGCACCACTGTTATTGATGTTAGTGGTGGCACTCAGTCAAACATGGCATGGATTGCGGTAAACCTGAGTTTTGACAGCAGCGGCCTCGAAAACGTCTCAAACAACGGCGTTATTGACACTGAGCTTGAGCTACTCAAAGCAAGCAAATTTAAAATTACATTTAGCAACGATTTAACAGACGATGATCCCGAGGATGACGTAACAGTTGTTCAATACCACAAGATCCTCGTTGAATCCGAGAGCCTGCAGGAGATCAGTCTTTCAAATAGCAGAAACTACACAGCACCTTCCCTTAGCAAGGATACTGCCACTATTGATGGAATCACTGTGCTAACTGATAGCACGAGCCTTTCTGGCGGTAGTGTTACGTTTGACGATCTTAGCGTTACCACAACAGTAGATTACCCAACATTTAAGTTTGATCGCAAAAACTCCAGCTGGACCAATCCGACAACATCCGACTCGTTCACGTTTGTTAGCTGGTTTTCGATTAAAGACGCCTACTCGGAAGACTGTGAGGATATTGCATCTGTTGTAGCTGGTCGGCAAAAGACTTGGGACGACTCTTTGATCGTCGGCGAACTCTACAAAATTGGCACTGGCCTTGCCGTTTGCACAAGCCGCACCAATGGTCCGTTCAGCTCTGAAGTTGATAACGCAACTCTAACCGTTGACGCAACCTTTAAAACTGTCCGCACTGGCGTGGTTAGTACCAACTCGCAAGCGCAGATAGAAAAGGATGGCGATACATGGATGGACCAGCTCGATGCTGGGAGCAATCCTGAACCGCGAAACGTCGCCACCACAGACGGGCACATCATGCGTTGCGCGATCGGCAGCGTAT
>Ga0213867_1000085_pt1 | contig 40543 bp, 40 predicted proteins | sample PICome_12_FD_160120 | JGI IMG/M metagenome (GOLD analysis project Ga0213867, IMG submission 160120) | Coastal seawater microbial communities near Pivers Island, North Carolina, United States - PICO540 | ecosystem: Environmental > Aquatic > Marine > Coastal | place: USA: North Carolina... | reverse complement strand
CTTTTTGCCTTTTTCTGTATCGGAGGATCCTTTGGTGGAGGAAATGCTGCTCAATCGAATCAAGCTACTATAGTGTTAAAGGAGCTTCTAGGATTAGAAAGTACGATTGCAGGTACCATGATTGGAGTCGTTTTAGCCGTCTTAGTTGGAATTATCATTATTGGTGGGATTAAGCGTATTGCTTCTGTTACCGAAAAGGTCGTTCCTTTCATGGCGGTCTTATATATCGCTGCTTGTTTGTATATCATCTTGAGCAACTTTGCCTTAATTGATGATGCTGTAGGTACCATTTTTAGAGAGGCATTTAACCCAAGGGCTGCTGGAGTAGGTGGAGTTATAGGAGTACTGCTTATCGGATTTAGAAGAGCTGCCTTTTCTAATGAAGCTGGGGCTGGATCAGCATCTATAGCACACTCTGCAGTAAAAACAAAACATTCGGCTTCTGAAGGTCTAGTTGCACTTCTAGAGCCATTTATCGACACTGTTGTCATTTGTTCAATGACCGCTTTAGTTATTGTCATTTTCAATATGGGTGGATATTTTGAATACGGAGGAGTTAACGGCGTGGTTATGATTGACGGAATGCCATATGAAGGCGCTGGAATTACTAGTAGAGCTTTCGCGAATTACATTCCGTATTCTAATATCTTTTTAACAATAGCTGTAGTATTATTCGCGGTATCTACCATGATTTCTTGGTCTTATTACGGATTGCAATCTTGGAAATTTTTATTCGGTAGAGGAAAGCGAACAGATCTTACTTACAAGATGTTATTTTTAGTATTTATTGTGATTGGAGCCGCCGCAAGTATGGACAGTATTTGGGCATTCTCTGACGCAATGATTTTTGCGATGGTATTTCCGAATATGGTAGGATTGTACTTCTTATTCCCTGAAGTAAAGGCATTATTAGGTAACTACCTAAAAGCGATTAAGGGATAGCGCAAAACCGTTAATGAAATATAAAGTCCCCTTTCGTTTTAATTCACAAGAGCGAAAGGGAATTTTTTTGTTGCTGCTGGTTTTATTCTTTTTGTTTTATGTGAAAGTTGAAGTAGTTAAGATCTTGGCCCTCACTCAAGCGCGTTTCACTGTTCAAGTACTGCAATTCAATTCGCAGTCTAAAACCACTCAAAAACATCCAAAAACGTCAAATTTTCCCACAGCAAGTAAACAGACTCAAGTGGAACCTCAGCCTTCTAAAACAATAAAATCAGTGTTGCGTTTGGGTGAAATTAACAGCGCAGACACTTCGCAATTAAAACAAATTCACGGAATAGGTTCTGTTTATTCAAATAGAATCGTGAAATTTAGAAAAAGACTTGGAGGCTTTGTTGATGTGGAACAGCTGGGCGCAGTTTACGGTTTAAGCGAAAATTTGGTGGATAGTATAAAGAAGTATTTTACATTAGATGCATCGAAAGCAAAAAAGATTAAACTCAGAGATGCGAATGCTTATGATTTGAGACGATATCCATTTTTGAGTGAAAAGCTTATCGAGGAGTATGTGTTATTTAGGACGAAAAGCGGTTTGAATTCGCCGGACAGTTTGACTAACTTTTTTAAAAAAAGATTAAACAAATATGATTTTTATCTTCTATATTTGTATACAAAGCCAGAGTAATGATTACAGAAATAAAGGGAGTTATGAATTTTGATTATTCAGAAACTCAGCGATTAGTCGGAGAGTCTGCAAAGCAATTTGCACTTCAATACATTGCCCCTAATGTGAGAGATTGGGATGAGACCCAGTACTTCCCTAAAGAGGTGTTGCACAAAGCAGGTGAATACGGTTTTATGGGTATCATTATTCCTGAAATGTATGGCGGTGCAGGTCTGTCTTATCACGAATACATAACGGTTATAGAAGAGATTACAAAAATAGACCCATCCATTGGTCTATCTATAGCAGCACATAATTCACTTTGTACAAATCACATTTACGAATTCGGAAACGAAGAACAAAGGCAGCGTTGGTTACCAAAATTGGCTTCTGGTGAGTGGATTGGTGCTTGGGGGATAACAGAGCACAACACAGGTAGTGATGCAGGAGGAATGGCTACTACAGCTGTTCAGGATGGTGATCACTGGGTTCTGAATGGAGCAAAAAATTTCATCACCCATGGAAAAAGTGGAGAAGTAGCTGTGGTTATTGCTAGGACAGGCGAAAAGGGTGATTCTCACGGAATGACCGCATTTGTGGTTGAAAGAGGTACTCCAGGATTTACCCATGGCAAGAAAGAAGATAAATTGGGTATGCGCGCTTCTGAGACGGCAGAAATGATTTTTGAGAACTGCCTTATACCTCAGGAAAATGTTTTAGGCGAAGTAGGTGATGGATTCATTCAATCCATGAAAATTCTAGATGGTGGAAGAATTTCGATAGGAGCATTGGCCTTAGGAATCTCGAAAGGTGCCTATGAAGCGTCTCTTAAATATGCAAAAGAGCGAACACAATTTGGTAAGCCTATTTCGGCCTTCCAAGGCGTATCTTTTAAACTGGCAGATATGTGTGTAGAAATTGAGGCCGCCGAATTGTTGTTACACAAGGCTGCTTTTTTGAAAAACGAAAAACGAAAAATGACCTTGAATTCTGCAATCTGTAAATTATATGCTTCAGACAGTTGTGTCAAAATAGCTAATGATGCCATTCAGATTCACGGAGGATATGGTTACCTCAAAGACTTCCCGGTAGAAAAATTCTACAGAGACGCTAAACTCTGCACTATAGGAGAAGGAACTTCAGAAATCCAAAAAGTGGTGATCTCAAAAAATATTTTAAAATAGCTGGTATAAGTATAATTTAGTTTTATATTTGCAGCCTAATACTAAAGAAAGGAGGTGCTTTAATGTTAATAATTCCAGTAAAAGACGGTGAAAATATAGATAGAGCTCTTAAGAGATACAAGCGCAAGTTCGATAGAACAGGCACTATGCGTCAATTAAGAGGTAGACAGCAGTTTACCAAGCCTTCAGTGCGTAGAAGAGCAGAAATTCAGAAAGCGCAGTATATTCAAACATTAAGAGATCAAGAACAAATTTAAACTTGTCTTTGAACTAGATATAGAATCCCAAGCTTAAAAACTTGGGATTTTTTTATTTTAGTATTTCATTAAAAGAGGCTATTGGAAACTAGAAATCAAACTTTTCTCACTCAATATTTCGAATTTTTAAGTGTACAGAAGAATCTGTCGGTTCATACCATCAAGGCCTATCAAAGTGATTTACTCAGTTGTTTGCATATTCTCGAACAGGAAGGAGTTTCATTCGACAGCATCAATACATTGAGCTATAGTGAATTGAGAATTTGGCTGATTCACTTAATGCAGCAGGAATTGAGTCATAGTAGCATCAATCGAAAAACGGCTGCACTCAATTCATATTTCAGATTTGCATTAAACAAAGGTTGGATTTCAAAGAATCCCATGGAAAATCACAAGTCTTTAAAGTTTGAAAAAAAAGCAATGCTCCCGTTTTCCAAAGAGGAAATTAATGCGCTGTTCAATATAGCAATTGACGAAAGTAATTATGAAGAGTTAAGGAATGTAACCATCTTAGAATTGTTCTATGCCACAGGAATTCGAAAATCAGAATTGATACACCTCAAGCTCAGTGATGTCGATGTGGACTCTAGAACTATTAAAGTGTTGGGTAAACGCAATAAAGAACGCTTTATTCCACTCATTGAACACACATCCAGTCGAATAGCCAATTATTTAAGTCTAAGAAATCATCTTTTTGAAAGTGCTTCAGGTTCTTTTCTGTTCCTGACTGCTAAGGGTCAAAAAATGTATCCTAATCTTGTAAATCGCAGCGTAAATGCTTATCTTAAAAGAGTATCAGTAAAGACTAAGAAAAGCCCTCATGTATTGAGGCACACTTTTGCGACGCATCTTTTACAAAATGGAGCAGACATAAATTCTGTTAAGGAGCTGTTAGGTCACAGTTCGCTGGCCGCAACGCAGATTTATACACACGCAGATATCGAGCTCCTCAAGGAAGTTCACAAAAATGCGCACCCAAGGGGCGAAAAAGAGTAATGCTGATCGCATGTATAACCTTAAATGCTACAGTCTATGAATGTCAATATTCAAACCAGAAATTTTAATGCCAAAGGAGAACTTATTGATTTTAGCAACAAGCGCTTAGAGAAACTTTCAAAGTTTCATGATGGTATCGTGAAAGTTGAACTAGTAATGAAAATTGAAAACAGTTCTGAAAAGGAGAATAAATTTGCTGAAATCGATGTTAGAATACCAGGAGAACAAATCGTTGTTAAAAAGCAATGCAAATCATTCGAAGAGGCTATTGATAATGCCTCTGATACAGTTGAAAGACTACTGATCAAGCACAAAGAGAAAGCCAAATCTATGGCGTGATTTTTTCTCTTAAAAATGTTTCATTTAAAAAAAACTTTTCTCTACATTTGCAGTCCGTTAGAAATAGCGGACTTTTTTTGTGAAAGAAGTCGAGATTTTGCCGGTGTAGCTCAGCTGGCTAGAGCAGCTGATTTGTAATCAGCAGGTCGTGGGTTCGAGTCCCTCCACCGGCTCCAATATGTGGAGGAAGTCTAGGCAAAAAAAACGTTTTGAGGGGAGATACTCAAGCGGCCAACGAGGACAGACTGTAAATCTGTTGGTTTTTACCTTCGCAGGTTCGAATCCTGCTCTCCCCACAAATGAAGTTGAAATATTGAAATTAAAAGCGGGAGTAGCTCAGTTGGTAGAGCGTCAGCCTTCCAAGCTGAATGTCGCCGGTTCGAACCCGGTCTCCCGCTCTAAAGTCTTTTCCTGCTGGTCAGGAAGCTAAACACTTTACGCCGGTGTAGCTCAGGGGTAGAGCGTTTCCTTGGTAAGGAAGAGGTCACGGGTTCAAATCCCGTCATTGGCTCAATGCGAGAATAGAATATGAGGTAGGAGCTTTTTTTTAAAATTGATTAAAAATTGTACACTAATATAAACTAAGATTAAATTCATTAAAAATGGCAAAGGAAACTTTTGATCGTTCCAAACCCCACTTAAACATTGGTACGATTGGACACGTAGATCACGGTAAAACCACTCTTACTGCAGCTATCACAACTGTTTTAGCTAACGCAGGTCTTTCTGAATTGAGAAGTTTTGATTCAATTGATAACGCTCCTGAAGAGAAAGAACGTGGAATCACAATTAATACTTCGCACGTAGAATACCAAACTGAAAATCGTCACTATGCGCACGTTGACTGTCCTGGTCACGCGGATTACGTGAAGAACATGGTAACTGGTGCGGCTCAAATGGATGGTGCTATTCTTGTTGTTGCTGCAACAGATGGACCAATGCCACAAACTAGAGAGCACATACTTTTAGGAAGACAGGTTGGTATTCCTAGAATCGTTGTTTTCTTGAACAAAGTAGATATGGTAGATGATGAAGAGTTATTAGAACTTGTTGAAATGGAAGTTCGTGAACTTTTATCTTTCTACGAGTATGACGGTGACGAAGGACCTGTAGTAGCAGGATCTGCACTTGGAGCTCTTAACGGTGAGCAAAAATGGGTTGATACAGTTATGGAGCTTATGGCTGCAGTTGATAGCTGGATTGAACTTCCTGCTCGTGATGTAGATAAAGATTTCTTAATGCCTATCGAGGATGTTTTCACTATTACTGGTAGAGGTACAGTGGCAACAGGTAGAATTGAGACAGGAGTTTCTAACACTGGAGACGCTGTTGATATCATCGGTATGGGTGCTGAAAAATTATCTTCAACAATTACTGGGGTTGAGATGTTCCGTAAAATCCTTGACAGAGGTGAAGCTGGTGATAACGTTGGTATCCTTCTAAGAGGTATTGAAAAGTCAGACATCAAAAGAGGAATGGTTATTTGTAAGCCAGGATCTGTAACTCCACACGCTAAGTTCAAAGCTGAGGTGTATATCTTGAAAAAAGAAGAAGGTGGTAGACACACTCCATTCCACAATAACTATCGTCCACAGTTCTATGTAAGAACAACTGACGTTACTGGTAACATCAACTTGCCTGATGGCGTAGAGATGGTTATGCCAGGAGATAACTTGACAATCACTGTTGATTTGATCCAGCCGATTGCATTAAACGTAGGTTTACGTTTTGCGATTCGTGAAGGAGGTCGTACAGTTGGTGCTGGTCAGGTAACTGAGATTTTAGACTAATCTTATAAGTAATAGTAATTGTCAAAGGGTTACTGTGGGTGTTATCTCGCAGAAACCTTTTGGCGTATTACAAACGGGTGTAGCTCAGTTGGTAGAGCACTGGTCTCCAAAACCAGGTGTCGGGAGTTCGAGTCTCTCCTCCCGTGCAAAGTGGAATGAATATTAAAAAACACTGAAATTATGTTAACATATATCAAAGAATCGATAGCCGAACTCAAAGAAAACGTGACTTGGCTTAGTCGTGATAAAGCGTATAACTACATGGTTATGGTCGCTGTGTTTTCAATTGTTTTTGCTCTTTTAACCTGGGGTATTGACACAGTGTTTAGTCGATTAGTACGTCTGTACTTTGAACAATTAGGGTAACCCTTTAAATGACCAAATTAGGTATGTCAGATAGCTTAGAGAAAAAGTGGTATGTGGTAAGGGCTGTTAGTGGTCAAGAGAACAAAATCAAAAGTTATATCGAAACTGAAGTAGAACGACAAGGTTTCGGTAATTACCTAGAGGATGTTTTAGTTCCGACCGAAAAGGTTGTTCAAATTCGAAATGGTAAAAAAATAAATAAGGAACGCACATACTTTCCTGGTTATATCATGATCAAAGCCAATTTAGGTGGAGAAATGGTGCACATTATTAGATCCATTACCAATGTGATTGGATTTTTAGGTGAAACCAAAGGTGGTGATCCTGTGCCTTTGAGAAAGACAGAAGTAAATAGAATGCTAGGAAAAGTTGACGAACTAGCAACTGCTGAAGACAGCGTAAATATCCCTTACGTCTTAGGTGAGACGGTGAAGGTTATTGACGGTCCTTTTAATGGATTTAACGGCAGTGTAGAAAAGATTAATGAAGAAAAGCGCAAGCTAGAGGTAATGGTGAAAATATTTGGTAGAAAGACACCTCTTGAGTTGAGCTATATGCAAGTAGAGAAAATTTAAATGTTACATAAATCGCCGAATGTATAGCTTCCAATTATACAGACGGTCAATTTAATTTTTAATCATGGCAAAAGAAGTAGATAAGGTTGTAAAACTACAAGTTAGGGGAGGTGCTGCGAACCCATCGCCACCGGTTGGACCCGCCTTAGGTGCTGCGGGAGTCAATATCATGGAGTTCTGTAAGCAGTTCAATGCGAGAACTCAAGATAAACAGGGAAAAGTATTACCTGTTGTGATAACCGTATACAAAGACAAGTCTTTTGAATTCGTTGTAAAGACACCACCGGCGGCCGTACAATTGTTGGAAGCAGCAAAATTGAAAAAAGGTTCAGGAGAACCAAACCGTGTGAAAGTTGGATCGGTAAGTTGGGATCAAGTAAAAGTTATCGCCGAAGATAAAATGGTCGATTTAAACGCTTTTACAGTTGGTTCAGCAATGAACATGATAGCAGGTACTGCTCGTTCTATGGGACTGAAAGTAACAGGAACTAAGCCAGCGGACGCTTAATAAAATTAATAGCAATGGGAAAATTGACAAAAAATCAAAAGGCAGTTAGCGCTAAAATCGATAGAAACAAATTGTATTCAATTGATGAAGCTGCTCAACTGATTAAAGAAGTGACAACGGCAAAGTTCGACGCTTCTGTAGATATTGCTGTTAGATTAGGAGTTGATCCTAGAAAAGCGAATCAAATGGTAAGAGGGGTGGTTACACTTCCTCATGGAACAGGTAAAGATGTTAAAGTTTTAGCATTGGTTACTCCTGATAAAGAAGCAGAGGCTAAAGAAGCTGGTGCTGATTTTGTTGGACTTGACGAGTACCTGGATAAAATTAAATCAGGTTGGACTGATGTAGATGTTATTATTACAATGCCAAGTGTAATGGGAAAATTAGGTCCTCTAGGTAGAGTTTTAGGACCAAGAGGTTTAATGCCTAACCCAAAGACAGGTACCGTAACAATGGACATTGCAAAAGCAGTTTCAGAAGTAAAAGCCGGAAAAATTGATTTCAAGGTAGACAAAGCTGGAATTGTTCATGCGGCAATAGGTAAAGTTTCATTCTCGGCAGATAAGATCGCTGGCAACGCCAAGGAACTTATCGAAACCTTAGTGAAGATGAAGCCTGCAGCAGCAAAAGGAGTCTATATGAAGAGCATCTATATGTCTTCAACTATGAGTCCTAGTGTTCAACTCGATACTAAAGTAAGTTAAAAACCCTTTAAACATTAATAACAATGACTAGGGAAGAAAAAGCACAAGTAGTAGAGAATTTAACCGCTGTTTTAGAGGGGACCTCTACTGTGTATATCACTGATATCTCTGGATTAGATGCCGGGACTACAGCTGATTTAAGACGCGCTTGCTTCAAAGCAAACGTGAAAATGTCAGTTGTAAAAAACACCTTGCTTGAGAAAGCAATGGAGGCTTCTGATAAAGACTTCGGTGAGTTGACTACAATCCTTAAAGGAAATTCTTCAATGATGATTTCTGATACTGGAAATGCACCTGCGAAGTTGATCAAGGATTTTAGAAAAAAAGCAGATAGGCCAATTTTAAAAGGAGCTTTCATTGAAGAGGCGATTTACATTGGAGATGAAAATTTAGAAGCGCTAGTTAGCATTAAGTCTAAAGAAGAGTTAATCGCTGACGTTATTGCGTTGCTTCAGTCTCCAGCGAAAAACGTTGTTTCAGGATTGAAATCTGGAGGTAGTAAGCTTTCAGGAATTTTAAAAACCTTATCTGAAAAATAATTTGTACGCACTCAATACATTATAATTAAAATTTATTAAACGATAGAAAAATGGCAGATTTAAAAGATTTTGCAGAACAATTAGTTAATCTTACAGTAAAAGAAGTAAATGAATTAGCTGATATTTTAAAAGAAGAATACGGAATTGAGCCTGCAGCTGCAGCCGTTGCTGTTGCTGGTGGTGGTGCCGCAGCTAGTGGTGGAGAAGCCGCTGAAGAAAAATCAGAGTTCGACGTTATTCTTAAAGCGGCAGGAGGTTCAAAACTTGCTGTAGTTAAATTAGTAAAAGAACTTACTGGACTTGGTCTTAAAGAAGCAAAAGGAATTGTTGATAGTGCACCTGCACCTGTTAAAGAAGGAGTTTCAAAAGACGAAGCAGAAGGAATCAAAAATTCTTTAGAAGAAGCTGGAGCTGAAGTTGAGCTTAAGTAATCTCTTCTAAATATTATTACGGGTTTAAAGGTCTTTCCGATATGAATTTCGGTAAGACCTTGCCCCGTTTATACACCTAGGTGTTTTTTTTCGGTAGAATACTACCGGTATTTTTCTAAATAATGACCATTTAAAAAGTCCGCTAAATGATTACAAATCAAATTGAAAGACTAAATTTTGCTACTTCAAAGCACACCCCCGATTATCCAGACTTGTTGGACATACAAGTAAAATCCTTTCAAGATTTTTTCCAGTTAGAAACTAAATCGGACGAAAGAGGAAATGAAGGTTTATACAATACTTTCATGGAAAACTTTCCAATCACTGATACCAGAAATCAATTCGTTTTAGAGTTTTTGGATTACTTTATAGATCCGCCTAGATATACAATTCAAGAATGTATAGAAAGAGGTCTGACCTACAGTGTTCCTTTGAAAGCGAGATTGAAACTGTATTGTACAGATCCAGAACACGAAGATTTTGAGACCATTGTACAGGATGTTTATTTGGGTACTATGCCTTATATGACTCCGTCAGGAACATTTGTAATCAATGGAGCAGAGCGTGTAGTTGTTTCTCAGTTACACCGTTCACCCGGGGTCTTTTTTGGTCAGTCATTTCACGCTAACGGAACCAAACTGTATTCGGCAAGAGTTATTCCTTTCAAAGGGTCTTGGATTGAATTTGCAACCGATATCAATGGTGTGATGTACGCATACATCGATCGTAAGAAGAAATTGCCTGTAACCACGCTCTTTAGAGCAATTGGTTATGAGAGAGACAAAGATATTCTTGAAATTTTTGATCTCTCAGAAGAGGTTAAGGTATCTAAATCTGGACTTAAAAAAGTGTTAGGACGAAAACTAGCGGCTAGAGTCTTAAATACTTGGCATGAGGATTTCGTTGATGAAGATACTGGTGAAGTAGTATCCATTGAGCGAAACGAGATTATTCTTGACAGAGATACAGTTCTTGAAAAAGAACACATTGAAGAAATCATCGAGGCAGATGTAAAATCAATCTTATTGCACAAAGAGAATAATACGCAATCTGAATACGCGATTATTCATAATACACTGCAAAAAGATCCAACAAATACAGAGAAAGAGGCGGTTGAACACATATATCGTCAACTGAGAAATGCAGAACCACCAGACGAAGAAACGGCTCGTGGAATCATCGACAAACTCTTTTTCTCTGATCAGCGCTACAACTTAGGTGAGGTAGGACGCTATAGAATGAACAAAAAATTAGGTCTAGATATCGGAATGGACAAGCAAGTACTGACCAAAGAAGATATCATAACCATTATTAAATACTTAATTGAGTTGATCAATTCGAAAGAAGAGATCGATGATATTGATCACTTATCGAATAGAAGGGTAAGAACAGTAGGAGAGCAGCTCTCTCAGCAATTTGGTGTTGGATTGGCGCGTATGGCCAGAACCATTAGAGAGCGAATGAATGTTCGTGATAATGAAGTTTTTACGCCAATCGATTTGATTAATGCAAAGACACTCTCATCTGTGATTAATTCATTTTTTGGGACAAATCAATTGTCTCAATTTATGGATCAAACCAATCCACTAGCAGAAATAACGCACAAAAGACGTTTATCTGCCCTAGGTCCTGGTGGTCTCTCTCGTGAGCGTGCAGGTTTCGAGGTTCGAGACGTACACTATACGCATTACGGTAGATTGTGTCCAATTGAAACGCCAGAAGGTCCGAACATTGGATTAATTTCTTCTTTATCTGTTTTCTCTAAGGTCAACAGCATGGGATTCCTTGAGACTCCATACCGCAAAGTTGAAAAAGGAGTGGTAGACACTAAGAACTTCACGTACATGAGTGCTGAAGAAGAAGAGGGAATGAAGATTGCTCAGGCGAATATTCCACTCGATGCAAAAGGTAAGATTACTGAAGACAAAGTAATTGCAAGACTCGAGGGTGATTTCCCATTAGCGAGTCCTGAAGAAATTAACTATACCGATGTCGCACCGAATCAAATTGCCTCAGTTTCAGCATCTCTTATTCCATTTTTAGAGCACGATGATGCGAACCGAGCCTTGATGGGATCTAACATGATGCGTCAAGCTGTGCCACTAATGCGAACTGATTCGCCAATTGTAGGTACGGGATTAGAGAAACAAGTTGCAAAAGATTCTAGAGTTTTAATCAATGCTGAAGATTCAGGAATCGTTGATTATGTTGATGCAGAGCGAATTGTAATTCAATACCAGCGCACAGACGAGGAGAAGCTTGTCAGTTTCGACGACGATAAAAAAGTGTATGACCTGATTAAATTCAGAAAAACCAACCAGGGTACTTCGATCAACCTTAAGCCAATTGTTCAAAAAGGCGATAAGGTGACTAAAGGTCAGGTACTTTGTCAGGGATACGCAACAGAAAACGGAGAGTTAGCCTTAGGTAGAAACCTTAAGGTGGCTTTCATGCCTTGGAAGGGATACAACTTCGAGGATGCGATTGTGATTTCTGAAAAGGTCGTTCGTGAAGACTTGTTTACTTCAATTCACGTGGATGAATATTCACTTGAAGTAAGAGACACTAAATTAGGTGCAGAGGAATTGACCAATGACATTCCTAATGTTTCTGAAGAAGCTACTCGCGAATTAGATGAGAATGGTATGATTCGAATCGGGGCAGAAGTAAAACCTGGTGACATTCTTATCGGTAAGATTACTCCAAAAGGAGAATCAGATCCTACACCTGAGGAAAAACTCTTAAGAGCTATTTTCGGTGACAAAGCTGGAGATGTAAAAGATGCTTCTTTAAAAGCTTCACCATCTCTAAGAGGAGTTGTGATCGACAAGAAATTATTTTCGAGATCGATTAAAGACAAGAGAAAGCGTTCTGAAGAAAAGCAGGCTATCGAGTCTTTAGAAATTGAATACGAAGTAAAATTCCAGAAGTTGAAAGATGTATTGGTTGAAAAACTAAATACACTAGTTAACGGAAAAACCTCTCAAGGTATCAGCAATGATCTTGGAGAAGAGGTTTTACCAAAAGGCAAGAAATTCAACCAAAAAATGCTTAACGCAGTGGATGATTTTGCTCACTTGGTAAGTAGTGCTTGGACAGCTGATGATAAAATCAATGCTATGGTCAACGACCTTCTTCACAATTACAAGATCAAGCTAAATGATATGCAGGGTAATTTGAGAAGAGATAAGTTTACCATTTCTGTTGGAGATGAACTGCCTGCGGGAATCATGAAACTTGCTAAAGTTTATATCGCTAAAAAGAGAAAACTTAAAGTTGGAGATAAAATGGCTGGTAGACACGGTAACAAAGGTATTGTTGCCCGAATAGTCCGTGAAGCTGACATGCCATTTTTAGAAGATGGAACACCAGTTGATATTGTTTTAAATCCACTAGGGGTACCTTCTCGAATGAACATCGGTCAGATTTATGAAACTGTATTAGGTTGGGCCGGTCAAAAATTAGGTGAAAAATATGCCACACCTATCTTTGATGGTGCTACTCTTGCACAAATCAATGAAATCACTGAAAAAGCAGGTGTTCCACAATACGGACACACCTACTTATACGACGGTGGTACAGGTGAGCGTTTTGATCAACCTGCTACAGTTGGTGTGATCTATATGTTGAAATTAGGACATATGGTTGACGACAAGATGCATGCGAGATCTATTGGACCTTACTCACTTATTACGCAGCAACCTTTAGGAGGTAAAGCGCAATTCGGTGGTCAGAGATTCGGAGAAATGGAAGTATGGGCGCTTGAAGCCTATGGTGCCTCTTCGACACTGAGAGAAATTTTAACAGTTAAATCAGATGATGTAATCGGTAGAGCGAAAACATACGAATCTATCGTGAAGGGAGAGACGATGCCAGAACCTGGTTTACCTGAATCATTTAACGTGCTCATGCATGAATTAAAAGGATTAGGATTAGATATTCGATTAGAAGAGTAAAATCCTAAAACAAAAAACATTAAAATCTACCTCGAAGTATTATGGCGAGAACTAAAGAAAACAACACACAAAAGAGATTTAATAAAATTTCAATCGGTTTAGCATCACCTGAGACCATTTTAGGTGAGTCTAGAGGAGAGGTGTTAAAACCTGAAACTATAAATTATCGTACACACAAGCCCGAAAGAGACGGTTTGTTTTGTGAGCGTATTTTTGGCCCTGTTAAAGATTATGAATGTGCCTGTGGTAAGTACAAGAGAATTAGATACCGCGGAATAGTTTGTGACAGATGTGGGGTTGAGGTTACCGAGAAAAAGGTAAGAAGAGATCGTGTAGGTCACATCAGCCTTGTCGTTCCAGTTGCTCACATCTGGTATTTCAGATCTTTACCAAACAAGATTGGTTACCTTCTTGGATTGCCTTCAAAGAAGCTCGATATGATTATTTATTACGAGCGCTATGTGGTAATTCAGCCTGGAGCTGCGCAAGGTCCAGAGGGAGAAGAAATCAAAAAAATGGATTTCTTAACCGAAGAAGAGTACCTGAATATTATGGATAGTCTTCCACAAGACAATCAATATTTAGAAGATTCTGATCCGAACAAGTTCATCGCTAAGATGGGTGCAGAGTGTTTGGTTGAATTGTTAAATAGGATTGATTTAGAGAGCTTATCATATGAGCTTCGTCATAAGGCGAATACTGAAACTTCAAAGCAGCGTAAGACTGAAGCCCTCAAGAGACTTCAAGTTGTTGAGGCTTTTAAAGACAGTCAAGAAAACCGTGAAAATCTTCCTGAGTGGATGATTTTAAAAGTTATACCAGTTATACCACCAGAGTTAAGACCATTGGTTCCTTTAGATGGTGGTAGATTCGCGACTTCTGATTTAAATGATCTTTACCGAAGAGTTATCATTAGAAATAACCGTTTGAAAAGATTGATGGAGATCAAAGCGCCAGAGGTTATTCTTAGAAATGAAAAGAGAATGTTACAAGAGTCTGTAGATTCTTTATTCGACAACACTAGAAAAGCCTCAGCTGTAAAAACAGAGTCAAACAGACCCTTGAAATCACTTTCTGACTCTTTAAAGGGTAAGCAAGGTCGTTTTCGTCAAAACCTACTAGGAAAGCGTGTTGATTATTCTGCACGTTCGGTAATCGTTGTAGGGCCTGAGATGAATTTATATGAATGTGGTCTTCCAAAAGACATGGCTGCTGAATTGTACAAGCCATTCGTTATTCGAAAACTCATTGAAAGAGGGGTCGTAAAGACGGTTAAGTCTGCCAAAAAAATCATAGATAAGAAAGAACCTATTGTATGGGATATTCTTGAAAATGTACTTAAAGGACATCCTATTTTACTCAACAGGGCTCCCACACTTCACCGTTTGGGAATTCAAGCCTTTCAGCCTAAACTTATAGAGGGTAAAGCGATTCGACTACACCCACTAGCGTGTACAGCATTTAACGCTGATTTCGATGGAGATCAAATGGCTGTGCATTTACCCTTAGGCCCTGAAGCGATTTTAGAAGCACAATTATTGATGTTGGCTTCTCAAAACATTTTAAACCCAGCTAACGGTTCTCCGATTACCGTTCCTTCACAGGATATGGTACTTGGTCTGTATTACATGACCAAAAAGAGAGTTGGAACGGCTGAAAAACCGGTCAAAGGAGAAGGTTTAACCTTCTACAGTGCAGAAGAAGTGAACATTGCTTTCAACGAGCAAAAAGTAAGTTTAAATGCCGGTATAAAGGTTAGAGCTAAAGATTTTAACGAAGAAGGAGAATTGGTATATCAGCTTATTGATACTACTGTTGGTAGAGTAATCTTCAACGAAGTAGTACCTGAAGAAGCCGGTTTTATCAACCAAGTATTGAATAAAAAAGCTTTGAGAAACATAATCGGATACGTTTTGTCTGTTACAGATGTTCCTCGTACGGCAGCCTTCTTAGATAAAATAAAAAGCATGGGGTTTGATTTCGCCTTTAAAGGTGGTCTATCCTTTAGTTTAGGTGATATTATTATTCCACCAGAAAAGCAAGGTCTAATTGATGACGCTAACGGACAAGTTGACGGTATCATGATGAACTATAATATGGGTCTTATCACCAATAACGAGAGATACAATCAAGTTATTGATGTTTGGACATCTACCAACGCTATGCTTACCGAATTGGCCATGAAACGAATCAGTGAAGACCAACAGGGCTTCAACTCTGTGTACATGATGCTTGATTCTGGAGCTCGTGGTTCTAAGGAACAAATTAGACAGTTAACAGGAATGCGTGGTCTTATGGCTAAGCCAAAAAAGTCAACTGCTGGAGGTGGAGAAATCATTGAAAATCCAATTCTTTCAAACTTTAAAGAAGGATTATCTATTCTAGAATACTTCATTTCGACACACGGTGCTCGTAAAGGTCTTGCGGATACCGCCTTAAAAACAGCGGATGCGGGTTACCTAACGAGAAGACTTGTAGATGTCGCTCAAGATGTGATCATCAATATTGAAGATTGTGGAACATTAAGAGGACTCGAAGTAACTGCACTTCGCAAGAATGAAGAAATCGTAGAATCCTTATACGACAGAATCATTGGTAGAGTTTCTCTAAATGATGTGAGTAACCCTCAAACCGATGAGCTCATTGTCGAGGCTGGCGGACTTATTGTTGAGTCTGTAGCTAAAGCCATTGAGTCTGCAGGGATTGATATGGTCGAAGTAAGATCAGCACTAACCTGTGAAGCTCCAAAAGGAATTTGTGCCAAGTGTTATGGACGCAATCTCGCAACGCATAAAATGGTTCAAAGAGGTGAAGCTGTAGGAGTCGTTGCTGCTCAATCGATTGGTGAACCTGGAACTCAGCTTACGTTGAGAACCTTCCACGTAGGGGGTATTGCAGGGAACATATCAGAAGAAAACAAACTGATTGCGAAACACGATGGAAAGGCTGAGATCGAAGACTTGAGATTAGTTAAAGGTCAGAATGCAGAAGGTGAAGCGGTAAACATTGTGATTTCTAGAACGGCTGAGATTAAAATAGTCGATAAGAAAACGGGATCAGTACTTTCTACAAACAATATTCCTTACGGTTCAGAACTGTTCATTAAGAACGGTGCTAGCATTAAAAATGGCACTGAAATTTGTCAGTGGGATCCTTATAACGGGGTAATTGTTTCTGAATTTACAGGAAAGGTTGCTTATGAAAATATCGAGCAAGGGGTAACTTACCAAGTTGAGATTGATGAGCAAACTGGATTCCAAGAAAAGGTAATTTCAGAATCGCGTAATAAGAAATTAATTCCAACTCTTCATATTCAAAATGACAAAGGAGAGACATTAAGGTCTTACAATTTACCAGTGGGATCTCACATCATGGTTAATGATGGTGATGGAATTAGTGAGGGTAAAGTTCTTGTTAAGATTCCTAGAAAGTCTGCAAAAACAGGTGATATTACAGGAGGTCTTCCAAGGGTAACTGAGCTCTTCGAAGCACGTAATCCATCAAACCCAGCGGTAGTTTCTGAGATTGACGGAGTAGTAACTTTCGGAAAAATCAAAAGAGGTAACCGTGAGATTATTGTAGAGTCTAAAACTGGTGATCAGAAAAAATACTTGGTTAAATTATCAAACCAAATTTTAGTTCAAGAAAATGATTACGTCAGAGCAGGTATGCCACTTTCTGATGGATCTATTACGCCAGACGATATTTTATCAATCAAAGGTCCTTCAGCTGTGCAACAGTATCTAGTGAATGAAATTCAAGAGGTTTACCGACTGCAAGGGGTGAAGATTAATGATAAGCATTTCGAGGTTGTGGTTAGACAGATGATGCGTAAGGTGAGAATCGAAGATGCAGGAGATACGATCTTCTTAGAGAACCAACTCGTACACAAGGATGACTTTATCAGAGAGAACGATCAAATTTTCGGAATGAAAGTGGTTGAAGATGCAGGAGATTCTGAAAACCTAAAGGCAGGTCAAATCGTTAGTGCTAGAGAACTCAGAGATGAAAATTCAGTGCTAAAAAGACAAGATCAAGCCTTGGTAGTTGCGCGAGACGCAGTTTCTGCTACCGCGACGCCAATTCTTCAAGGTATTACCAGAGCTTCGCTTCAGACGAAATCGTTTATCTCTGCGGCTTCGTTCCAAGAGACTACGAAAGTACTCAACGAGGCTGCTGTAAACGGTAAGGTTGACGGTCTCGAAGGTCTTAAAGAAAATGTAATTGTTGGGCACAAAATCCCAGCAGGAACAGGAATGAGAGATTACGAGAGTATCATCGTTGGTTCTAAAGAAGAATACGATGAGATCATGGCCCGTAAAGAAGAATTTAAGTTCTAATACAATGGCAGAGAAGGAAAAACAAATCAATATCGAAATAGATGAAAAAACGGCTGAGGGGGTATATTCCAACCTAGCTATCATTAATCATTCTGTTTCTGAGTTTGTTGTAGACTTCATTACCATTATGCCTGGAAATCCAAAAGCAAAGGTTAAAAGTAGAATCATTTTAACGCCTCAACACGCTAAAAAACTACTGAGAGCCTTAGGAGATAATGTTCAAAAGTTTGAAAAGATGCATGGCGATATCAAAGATTATGAGCAGCCGAGCATCCCTATAAATTTTGGACCCGCAGGTAAAGCCTAATAAAAAAGCCCTCATTTGAGGGCTTTTTTATTAGGCTGCATATTCAGAGGTGAAATGAAATTTAATCGAAGGATACTTTTGTTGTGTCATTTGAAGTGAGAAAGAAGAGTCTGCCAAGAAGACGAGTTGATTTTGTTTGTCTAAGGCGAGAAACTTTTGTTTTACTCTTTTAAATTCTTGGAACTCTGGGTTGTTATCGTCTGCTTCAATCCAACAAGCTTTGTGAACAGGAAAGTTTTCATAGGTGCATTTAGCCCCATACTCGTGTTCTAATCGGTATTGAATGACCTCGTATTGTAAAGCGCCAACCGTTCCAATAACTTTTCGATTGTTGATGTGAAGTGTGAAAAGCTGTGCCACACCTTCATCCATAAGCTGATCAATTCCTTTATTGAGTTGCTTAGCCTTCATGGGATCGGCATTATTGATATATCTAAAATGTTCAGGCGAGAAACTTGGAATACCTCTGTAATTTAATATTTCGCCAGAGGTCAGTGTATCCCCGATTTTAAAATTACCGGTATCATGTAATCCCACAATATCCCCAGCATAAGAAATGTCAATGATTTCTTTTTTCTCCGCGAAGAACGCATTGGGTGAAGAAAACTTGAGTTTTTTGTTGTGACGCACATGAAGATAGGGCTTGTTTCTTTCAAAAGTACCCGACACAATTTTGACAAAAGCTAAGCGATCTCTGTGTTTAGGATCCATATTGGCATGAATCTTAAAAACGAATCCTGTAAAGTCTTTTTCATCGGGATCTACTCTGCGCTCTTCAGCATTTTTGGGTAGTGGAGAGGGAGCGATTTCAATAAAGCAATCGAGTAGTTCTCTAACACCAAAATTATTTAAGGCCGAACCGAAAAATACGGGCTGAATCGTTCCATTGAGGTACTCGGCACGATCAAAAGTGGGGTAAACCTCTTCAACGAGTTCAATATTTTCTCTTAAATCGGCTGCCGCTTGTTCACCTATGTGCTTTTCGAGTTTAGCGTCTGCAAGATCATCTATGGCTACTGTATCGGCGATGTGTTGCTTTTGATCTGCACTGAATAGGTTGATGTTTTTTTCATAAAGGTTATAAATACCTTTAAAATCGTAACCCATCCCGATAGGAAAACTCAAAGGGCAAACTTTGAGCTTGAGTTTTTGCTCGACTTCATCTAATAAATCAAAAGCATCCTTTCCTTCTCGGTCGAGCTTATTGATAAAAACTATCATAGGAATGTTTCTCATACGACATACGGCCACTAATTTTTCCGTTTGCTCTTCTACACCTTTGGCTACATCTATAACCACGATAACTGAGTCAACAGCGGTTAATGTTCTAAAGGTATCCTCGGCAAAATCTTTGTGACCTGGAGTATCTAGAATATTGATTTTTTTAGACCTGTAGTTGAAGGCTAAAACAGAGGTGGCGACTGAAATTCCTCTTTGTCTTTCGATTTCCATAAAGTCAGAGGTGGCTGTCTTTTTGATTTTGTTGCTTTTGACAGCTCCTGCTTCTTGAATCGCCCCTCCAAATAAAAGTAATTTCTCAGTGAGCGTAGTTTTACCCGCATCTGGATGGGAAATAATCCCAAATGTTCTTCTCTTTTCTAAGGCAGCATTTAAATCCATGTCGCTATTTTATGCAAAAATAAATGTTCCTTTTGTTTAAGCTCGTTTTTTCGGCGGGAATGATAAGTCGATTTTCTATTTTTGTAGTATGAGCGAAGAAAAAGTTTTATTGGTTAACGAAAAAGACGAGGTGATGGGAACAATGCCCAAAATGGAGGCGCATGAAAAAGCCGTTTTACACCGTGCTTTTTCGGTATTCGTTATGAATAAAAAAGGTCAGCTGTTACTTCAACAAAGAGCCGCACACAAATACCATTCTCCGCTTTTGTGGACCAATACTTGCTGTTCTCACCAAAGAGAGGGCGAAACCAACCTCGCTGCAGGAGCTCGACGCTTAGAAGAAGAAATGGGAATGCAAACCGAACTCAAAGAGTTATTTTGGTTTATTTACAAGGCTCCATTTGATAACGGACTTACCGAACACGAATTAGACCATGTAATGATCGGTTATTCTGATGCTCTTCCTCAAATCAATAAAGAAGAAGTAGAAGATTATAAATACATGGATTTGGACGAGATCGATCAAGACATTAAGAATAATCCCAATCTCTACACCGCATGGTTCAAAATCATTTTTGAACGCTTTTACGATCATTTAAAGGCCAATCAACATGAAAACTAAAGTCAGTCGTCGCGCACATTTTAATGCTGCACATCGCTTGCACAATCCCAACTGGACTGATGCGCGAAACAAAGAGGTGTTTGGTCTTTGCAATAATCCAAACTATCACGGACACAATTACGATTTAATTGTGAGTGTTATCGGTGAGGTTGATGCTGAAACGGGTTATCTCATGGATATGAAAATCTTAAAAGATTTGATTAAATCCGAAGTAGAAAATCATCTAGATCATAAGAATTTGAACAAGGACGTAGTAGATTTTTCGACCTTGATTCCAACTGCAGAAAATATTGCCAAGGTCATTTATGACCGCCTTCGCCCTCATATTGATCAAAGCAAAGAAATTGAAGTTGTGCTCTATGAGACACCTAGGAATTTTGTGACCTATCCTGTCAAGTGATGCATCGAAGTCCTTTAAAGTTTCAGCCGATTTACAAAGAACGCCTCTGGGGAGGTGAGAAGTTAAAAACTTCCTTGGGCAAAAACTACAGTGAAGATGGCGTAGGCGAGAGTTGGGAAATATCAACCGTAAAAGGAGATATTTCTGAGGTAATTGAAGGCCCGTATAGCGGAAAAAACCTTGAAGACTTAATAGCCGAGTTTGGCCCTTCTCTTTTAGGGTCTGGAGTTGTATCTCGATTCGGGAGTGCCTTTCCAGTGCTTATCAAATACATTGACGCCAAGTTAGACTTGTCTATACAAGTTCATCCCAGTGATGCACTAGCAGCGCAACGTCATCAGTCTTTCGGTAAGAATGAGATGTGGTTTATTATGGATCACGATCCAGACGCAGCCTTAATTTTAGGATTTAAAGAGGATTGCTCTAAGGCATCCTATCAAAGGTCAATCGAAGAAAAAAAGCTGACCAGCCTGTTGAATTATACACCCGTTAAAAAAGGCGATGCCTTTATGATTGAAACGGGCACTATGCATGCCATTGGAGCAGGGATATTATTGGCTGAAATCCAACAGACTTCAGATATCACCTATCGCGTTTATGATTTCGACCGCAGAGATAAGAATGGAAATTTAAGAGAGTTGCATACAGATTTAGCAGTTGATGCAATTAATTACAAGGCCAAAACAGATTACAAAAAGAGCTATAAGCGTGAACAGAACGCCTCAAATGAGCTCATACACAATCAGTATTTTAAAACCAACTTTCTTCCGGTTAATCAAAAGATAGATATCAAATTAGCCGATCGAGACAGTTTTAGCATTTACATGTGTATTGAAGGTGAAGTTGTGCTTCGAACTGAAGAGGGACAACTGCCGATGAAAAAAGGGGAGACATTAATGATTCCCGCATGTTGTGAGCAACTTGAATTGCAATCTTCTGGGGCCGAATTACTCGAAATTTACATCTAGTTCATCAAAGGCTTCAGCCAATTTCCAATCCAGATCGGTTATGGCATTTTCGTCATGTGTCCATAGCTCGAGAATGACCTGGTTATAGGTGTTAATTATTTTGGGATGATGATTGTGCTGTTCTGCGATTTGTGCAATCGCATTGATATAAGCAATGGCCATTTCAAAACTTTTGAAATTCAGTTCTTTACGCAAACGACCTTGCTCTTCTTTCCATCCTTTAGAAGTACTCATACTTAAAAATCTAAGGTGTTAATACTTGTGTTATGCGTCTTAAAATTTACTAAAAGAGTTTTGCTTTCGCGAATGAATCAATACTTTTACACCAAAATTTGGGCTTATGGCTAATGTTAGAAATTTAAAAAAGGAAATTAATTACGTTCTTGGTGATATTATTGAACAAATATATCAGTGGGAAAAACAGTCTTCTAATACCAATTCAGAAGAAGGCACGGCACTTATCGATGAGTGTATCTCACTGTTCGATGAGCTTATGGCCATGGTGAACCAAAAGTCAGAGCAAACTCCTAAAGCGCATTACAAAGCAGTTAGAGTAGCCTTAGCTGAGAAATCTGTGGCAATTGAAAAGAAGCTGGCCAAGCTTTAATTCATCAGTAAAGCTTTCAGTGACTCCCCCATAGGACTGTTTTTGATGTCATCTGTCAATGATTGATAGACCGAATCTTTCCATTTGGGAGCCAATCCGTCACCGTCGTAAACAACACTGTAAGGAGCAAGTATGCTATTGTTTTGATTGAGTGCGAAGTTTAAAACGTACACAAATTTTCTTCGCTCATTACTGGCTGCTAGAGCGGATATTGAATCTAGTTTTGTAGCGTAATCGGGGTCTATACTCAATTGCAAAAGTTCTATATCTCTCTTGGCAAATGAGGTCAATACTTCTTGATAGATGCGGTATATAGAATCTGTTTTTGAACCTTTTACTTGGGCGTCAAATTCAAAAGCTTCTCGAGAAGATTGAATGCTCATCTGACCTTGTTCGGCAAAGAATAATAGCCTGTCGTTAAATTCATTCTCATCGTTTTTATCTAGATGTAAGTACAGCATTTGAGGTTGGTCTAGGGCTATGTCGAATTCTATTTGATTGTTACCCCTAACTTCTACTGAGTCTAGTTGCACAAGAACAGTATCTTTTATTGATTCGATGTAAAGCATGCCCTTCTTTAGGCCATCTACTTTAACCTGAAGGTTCAACCCTTTATTTTGTTGACAAGCTGTTATAAAAGCACCAGCTACTAAAATTAAAATGTATTTTCTCATAGGTGTAAATTCCAAACGCGAATATCGCAAACTTTATCAGATGGTACTTGCTATTTCCATTAAAATAGCGCAAAAATAAGCTCCAGCTGTTCCCACTACATAACCAAAAACCGCCAATAGTATGCCCACCGAACTCAACGAGGGGTGAAACTCAGCAGCGATCACCGGAGCAGAGGCTGCTCCTCCCACATTGGCTTGACTTCCCACAGCTAAAAAGAAAAAGGGAGATTTAGTCAATTTTGCAACAAGAATAAGTAGGGCAGCGTGAATACAGATCCAAACAAATCCTATTAGAAGTAAACCAGGGTTTTCAAGTATTTTACTCAGGTCCATTTGCATTCCTATGGTGGCTACAAGTATGTAAATAAAAACACCACCGATTTTACTTGCTCCAACACCCTCGTAACTTTTGAAACGACTAAAAGAAAGTGCTATGCCAAAAACAGTTGCAATGACAACCATCCATAAAAAATTACTCTTGAGGGATTCAAAAATTCCCAAAGAGGAATCTTCGTTAATCATAAGTGCCATAAGGTCTACAATTAAGGGCGCAAAAAAATGTGCTGTTCCCACTCCCAAAAATGCGATACCGGTTAAAATAACCCAGTCTGATGTTTGGGGCGTACGATTCACTTTTTCACTAAACTGAGAGACCTTTTCAATGAGGGCTTGAATTTGAGAGGTGTCTGCTTTTAGCCAGCGGTCAATGCGCTCGGCTTTACCCACTCCAAAAAGTAAGACAGCCAACCAAATATTAGCCATTAAAATATCTACTAGCACCATAGATCCGTATTTACTCGGAGTGTACTGAAATACTTCGAGCATGGTGGCCTGATTTGCTCCTCCTCCGATCCAACTCCCGGCAATGGTTGCTAAACCTCTCCAAATTGCATCAAAGCCCACACCGTCAACTGCTGAAGGTAAAATCACACTGACAATCATAAGGGCAATTGGCCCTCCGATGATGATGCCAAATGTTCCTGTAAAAAACATGAGTAAAGCCTTTGGTCCAAGACGGGCTATTTTATTTAAATCTATACTTAAGGTCATTAGAATGAGCGCTGCAGGCAGCAGATATCTCGAGCTGACAAAGTAAAGCTTAGACTCATCAATGGCGATTATTTTTAGATTGACTAAAAGTGCGGGTAATAAATAGCAAAGCAGTAGGGTAGGTACTACTCCATAGAATTTTTTCCAAAAGGGATGTTGACTTTGTGCAGTTAGGAAGACAAAAGCCAAACAAAAGGTTATGATGCCAAAAATTACAGTGTCGTTTACTATAGGAAACATAAGTCTTATGATTGGTTAAGGTGAGCAACAAGAATAGTTATAAGCTCAGAATGTACTTGAAAATCTTCGTTTTGATAGGATTTTAGATTGTCTGACTCTTGGTCTAATTCCTTTAAAACATGGTTCATACTTTCGATAATTAGGTACTTTCCGTTTTTGGTGTTTTGAGCCAACTTTTGGGCATCAGTTGAAGGAACTTGACTGTCATATCCACCGCCAATAGCCAAAAATGGAATTTTAATCTTGGCAATTGTTTCTAAGGGGTCGTATTGCATCCAAGAGTAAAAAAAGGATTGATTCTCTTTTCTAAATACAGAGACAAGAAAGGGATTAACCTCTTTAATTTCTTGAGTTTCTATAAGTTCATCAACGTGATTTTGGGCGATTTTTCCCAAGCCTTCGTTCTGAGCACTTACTTGATCTACAATCACTTTTCCAATACCATCTGCAGGTCCGCAAAGGGATATAAAACTCTTGATATTCAAATCACTTTCTGTCAGTGCAAGTGCAGCCACAAGAGAACCTTGACTGTGGCCTATTAAATGTATTCCACTGATACGCTCATCCTTTTCAAAGGTTTTAACAATGATTCGCAGGTCATCGATATAGTCTGTGAATTGAATTCCTGTTAAGTATTCCCGGTTTTTGGGGTTAGCCGTTCGTTTATCATAACGCAAAACTCCAATGCCTTGTTTGTTGAGTTCTTCGCTGAGTTGTTTGATATAGGCAGGTTGAATGAATTGTCCTTGATTGCCATCTCTGTCAATATTTCCTGAGCCGTGCACATATACGACTACTTCAAATGTGTCGCTGTCTACGGGAAGGTCCAGTTGTCCGAGTAATTGTATCTCTTCATTGTAGAGTTCAAAGGATTCGTTTTGCACCCTATCTTGTGCAAAAAGAGATAACCCACTTAGCGTCAACAACAATAAAGCGGTTTGTATTTTCATGAGTTGAAATGGATTAGGTCGTAGTATTTACAATAGGTGCCGCATCTTTATCTGAACATAAGACAACCATAAGATTACTCACCATTGATGCTTTTGTTTTTTCGTCAAGTTTGACTACTTCTTTTTCGCTGAGTTCTTGTAAGGCCATTTCAACCATTCCCACTGCACCCTCAACAATTTTATGTCGTGCTGCTACAATGGCCGTTGCTTGCTGTCTTTTAAGCATCGCGTTTGCAATTTCTTGAGCATAAGCCAAGTAACCAATACGTGCCTCTAAAACTTCAATACCTGCCATGCTAAGGCGCTCTTGTATTTCTTTTTCTAGGGCTTCACTTACTTCGTTAATACTCGATCGAAGGGTTACTTGGTCATCTTCTGTACCGTCTTCAAAATTGTCATAGGGGTACATACTGGCTAATTTTCGCACAGCAGCATCGGTCTGAACACGAACGAAGTTTTTATAGTCATCAACCTCAAAGCTTGCGAGGTAGGTGTCTGTAACTCTCCACACAAGAATAGTGCTGATCATAATAGGGTTTCCTATTTTGTCGTTTACTTTTAAGCGCTCACTGTCAAAATTGCTAGCCCGTAGTGAGATTTTTCTTTTGGCGTAAAAAGGATTAACCCAATACAGCCCGTTTTTTTTGACGGTTCCTTTGTATTTACCGAAGAGGAGCAGCACTTTAGCTGTATTTGGATTGATTAAGATGGTACCCGTAATCATGAACAATCCAAAAATGAATGACAAAATATAAAGTCCATCTCTATATGTAATGACCTGATAAACAGAGTAGCCCATAATGGTTAGGCATAAGAACACCATGATGTATCCAGAAATAGGGCGTTTGGTTTTTTCAAATGTCGAGGTATTGGTTTGGTCTTTCATTTTGATTTGTTTTAGAGCTTTAAGGTAATAAATTTTAAGTATTAGCAGACCTCTAAGATATTGTCAAATGAATCGATGTATTTTTGTAAAAAATACTGAAGATGAAATTATCCAGCATTAAAATTTTAATTGTGACAATCAGCTGTGTGGCCTTTAAATTGAATGCAACACCTTTGGTTGAAGACGATAATTGGGGTCAAACCGGACATAGAGTTGTAGGTTACATCGCTGAAGCTAATCTTTCCAAAAAGGCGCTTAAGAAAATCAATAAATTATTAGGAGGCCACAGCATTGCCTACTATTCGACTTATGCCGATGAAATAAAAAGTGATAGAGCCTATGATAAATACAGTCCTTGGCATTATGTAAATTATCCTATGAATGAGACTTATAAGGCTGAAAAAGCAGCTGAAGAAGGCGATTTAGCTCAAGGTATTCAAAAGTGTGTCCAAGTCATCAAAAGCAAAAACAGTTCAGATTCAGATAAGGCCTTTCATTTAAAACTCTTGATTCACTTTATAGGAGATTTACACCAGCCACTGCATGTAGGTCGCTCTGAAGATCGCGGTGGAAACAACATTAAGGTCAAATGGTTTTCAAGTTCATCTAATCTGCACCGAGTTTGGGATTCTAATCTTATAGAGTCTTGGGGGATGGATGCCAAAAGCCTAAGTGATGAGTTGATGAGGGGAACTTCTGTGAATCAACGCAATTCATATACAAAAGGAAACGCACTAGATTGGATTGAAGAGTCTCATCAAATCGTTCAAACGATATACGACTCTGCCCAAGATGGTGATCGATTAAGCTATCGCTATAGTTATGATCACAACAGTTTACTTTTTGAACAATTGCGAAAAGGAGGTTATCGCTTGGCTAAATTACTCGAGGAGTTATTTTAACGCTTAGAGACTTTATTGTTACTGATATTTCGCTGACGACTGCATCTGAAACGATCAACCGAAGAGCTTCGCTTTAGGGCGTGTTTTGTTTTTCTGCCTTGCACTCGTTTTCTCCACATTTTAAAGCTTGAAGGTTTCATGTGCTTGCGCATCAACTCTATAGTCTGTTGTTCGCTGATGTTGAATTGGTATTTTATCGCCTCAAAGGGGGTGCGATCTTCCCAGGCCATCTCGATAATACGGTCTAGTTCTCGTTCAGAAAATTCTTTTGTCATAGCACATCAAAGATACGCCTAAAGGTTAAATTAATTCTTGGGGTGGTATGGGTTTTTGACTTTGGAATCTGGTGTTTGTACCTGTGTTGCGTTTGTCCCCCCATAGCAAGTAAACTTCCGTTTTCAAGCAAAATCTTTGCCTTTAAGTCTTTGTCTGTTTTGTGCTTTAAGTGAAAAAAGCGCTCTCCACCAAGGCTGACACTTGCGATTTCCGGATTCTTTCCGAGTTCTTTTTCATCGTCGCTATGCCATCCATTGCTGTCATTACCATCTCTATAAAAATTTAACAAACAACAATTAAAGCTCATTTGAGTGCATTGCTCAACTCGATTTTTTAGGTTTTTTAATTCAGTGGTGAAGGGGTGAGGTTGCATTCGTATTGAAGAATAACCATAGCTCAGGCTGTTCTCTGAATAAAATGCAGTCAGTCGAGGTTGCATGAATTGTTTTCCGAAGATTACGATAGGGTCTTGTCTCCAGGGTACAGTTGTCTCAAATAGTTTGTAGAAGTAGTCAGTTTCTTCAGGCGATAAAAAATCAGTCTTATACCAAACCTCTAATTCGGGTAATTCTATTTGTTTCATAACGACTGTTTTAAGTTTTTTCTATAGGTTGAAGGAGACTGTCCAGTAAAGTTTTTAAAGAGTTTGGTGAAATGTGAAAAATTATTAAACCCACATTCATCAGCAATATCAGCAACGCTCATGGGTTCCTCACTTAATAATTTAGAGGCGTGCACCAGTCTGTACTCATTGACAAACTGTGTAAAGGTCTTATTGGTGACTTTCTTAAAGTATCTACAAAACGCAGGAACAGTCATAAAGGCTACTGCCGCAATTTCATCAAGTGATATAGGGCGCTGGAAATTATTTTTTACGTAGTTAAAAACATCATTAATGCGGTTGTTGTCTGAGATTTCTGTATTCATAGAAAATCCCGAGGCATTTAATACGCTTACCTCTTTTGATTGTGCCAGTTCGTGAAAAATATTTAGAATACTTATCAATTTTTGAAAATCAGATTGGTATTCAAGTATTTCCATTTTTTCTCCAATTTTCACCTTAGTCTTTCCGCCAAAAGCAAGACCAGATTTCGCCCGCTCAAACAAAAGTTTTATGGGTTGTATTTCAGGTACGTTTAAAAAATCTATTCCTAAGGAATCTTCTTTAATTTGAACTAAAGTCTCTTTTTCATTATTGGTGTATTCATCGGTGAATCCGCAGTGAGGCAGATTGGATCCTATGAGAATGAGATCTCCGTCATTAAAGTAAGAGACATGACTTCCTATTTGTCTTTTGCCACTTCCACCATTGATGTATACCAATTCAATTTCCGGATGGTAGTGCCAACTCTTATAGGTGTTTATATGCCTTTTATCAAAGCTATTCAGCGCAAAAGAATTTCCAAAACTCGGTGTAACTATTTCTAAAGAGGGCTTGAGCATTTTACGTAAGTTGTGTCAAAAATTAACATTGAGGTAACATAATCACAAATATAGGGTTAAAATAGCACATATATTGAGCAATTTTGATGTTGTTCCTCCCTGTTGTTCAGAAGTACATTTGTATTGTATTCATCAAATAAAAAAACGAACGTTATGACAAATTTAAAATTAAGAGTAGTTACCCTGTTTTTAATGACGGCAATGCTTCCATCTCTTTTTGCTAACCCACTTTCTTCTGGTCCTTCAAAAGAGATTGTAAGCTTCGATCCTGTCTTCAGTAAGCAAGACAAAAAAGTAAAAATGCAATTTATTAACTGGGATTTGAACGAGGTTTATATCGTCGTTCTCGATTCAAAAAATAGAGAGGTTTACCGTGAGAACTTAAAAGGTGAATTCTCAATTTCTAAGGTATTTAATTTCGACACTGCCTATTCAGACACTTATCGCATTCGTGTTTATGATAACGGATTACAGTTCGAAGAAAAGTTTACAGTTCAATAGTCTTCTGTAATGTTTAGTTAGTTTAGTTAAAAAGCCCTGCAGTGCAGGGCTTTCTTCTTTTCTACTATTTAATCAGTTTATAAGATCGGCTAACAAAAGCTGCAAGGGCTTCTCCTTTGAGTAAGCCTTTTGACAATTTGGCCAAATCTAAGGCCTGATGAATTAGGCTTGACTTTTGTTCAGTATCCTCAGTATCTAAAATGTGTTGAGCGATTTCTGAATTGGTATTGACAACTAAATTATACATATCTGGCATTGAGCCCATTCCCATCATACCACCTCCACCGGTTTGCTGCATGTCTTTCATACGACGCATAAATTCTGGTTCTGTGAGCATAAAGGCATCTGAATTGCTATCAAGCGCCTCTAATTGAATGATGAACCCCTGTTCTTTTAATTGGGCTTCAAGGGTAGATTTTAGCGTTTCTTGTTGCTCTTCTGAAAGTTTCGAAACTTGATTTTCTTCTTTTTGAATCAGTTTTTCAATGCTGTCACTGTCAACTCTTGCAAAACTGAATCCGTCTTTCTGTTGCTCAATTTTTTGAATTAAATGCGGTACAATAGGAGAGTCTAACAATAATACTGTGTAACCCTTTTCTTTGGCCTTCTCGATATAACTGAACTGCTCTTCTTTGTTAGAGGCATACAAAACAATTGTTTTGCCGTCTTTGTCCTTGTGCAATTCGCCGATTTGGGCTTGCAATTCTTCCCAAGTCAGATAAGTGTCATCTACAGTAGGGTAAAGCGCGAACTTTTCTGATTTCTCGTAAAATTTATCTTCAGTGAGCATACCGTACTCTATAACCACCTTTATGTCGTTCCATTTAGCTTCAAAATCAGCACGATCTTTTTTGTATAAACTAGCGAGCTTATCTGCCACCTTGCGAGTGATGTAAGAGGTGATTTTCTTCACACTGCTATCTGATTGCAGGTAAGATCTAGAAACATTTAAAGGAATGTCAGGAGAGTCGATCACTCCTTTTAGCATGGTGAGAAATTCTGGTACAATTCCCTCAACATTATCCGTGACAAACACTTGATTTTGATAGAGTTGTATACGGTCCTTTTGCAGATTGAGATCTTGACTGAGCTTTGGGAAGTACAAGATTCCAGTTAAATTAAAGGGATAGTCTACATTTAAATGTATGTTGAACAGCGGTTGTTCAAATTGCATCGGATATAATTCTCTGTAAAAAGAGGAGTAGTCTTCAGCTTTTAAATCTGCCGGCTTTTTAGTCCAGGCAGGAGAAGTGTTATTTATAATGTTATCTACTTCTTGTGTTGGTGCTGCATCTTCTTCTTTTGCTCCTTCGGGTTTTTCAAGCGTTTCAGTGCGTGTGCCAAACTTAATTGGAACAGGCATAAACTTGTTGTACTTGTTGAGGAGTTCGGTAATTTTAGCGTCTTCTAAAAAGTCTTTTGCGTCTTTGGCAATGTGAAGAATAATTTCTGTACCTCTTTCTGTTTTATCACTAGGATTTAATTCAAATTCTGGTGAACCGTAGCATGACCAGTGAACTGCAGCATCATCTTTGTAGCTTTTTGAAATGATTTCAACTTTGTCTGCAACCATAAAGGCCGAGTAAAATCCTAAACCAAAATGACCGATTATACCGCTGTCTTTAGCACTGTCTTTGTATTTATCTAAGAACTCCTCGGCGCCTGAAAAAGCGACTTGGTTGATGTATTTTTTAATTTCCTCTTCATTCATACCAACACCTTGGTCGATAATTCGAATTTGTTTTTTCTTTTTATCGACTTTAATCTCAATCTGAGGAGTACCGTATTCAACCTTTGCTTCTCCAATATCACATAGGTGCTTTAACTTTAAAGTGGCATCTGTGGCATTTGAAACGAGTTCTCGCAAAAAAATCTCTTGATCACTGTAAAGAAATTTCTTGATTAGGGGGAAAATGTTGTCTACTGAAACATTTATTTTTCCTTTTTCCATAAAATCTGTTTTTAAATTGAATTTTAAAAATTTTAACTACATAGGTCAAAAAGGGTACCAATACTGACTTTTATGACATTATGACACCACTTATTCGAATCTCTAAATGTTAAAATTTACATTTTGTTTATCTTTTATTTGGAAAAACTAAACAAAATTGTATATTTGAAGTGTTGAGTAAAGCTTTGCTATGAAAGAGAAAGTTCTCAACAAATTTGTTTATTTATTGGTTAGGTTGTTGAGAGCGTCGTTCACTTGAATTGCGCTCTCTTTTTTTTGTAGAAGCCTGTAAATTGTGTTTAATGAAATATTACCTTTGTCTAAACACAAATGACTTATGAAATCTGAATTAAAATCAAGGATTGCCGAAGCCTACACCAAAGAAGTGCTGTCCTCTGAACTTTTTCCCAAGTCGATTTATGCATTTTGCCAAAAGCACGATTTCAATGAAAATGAATTCTATGAGGTATTTGCTTCGCTTGATGCCGTAAAAAATTACATCTGGGTAGCTTTTCACAAAAATTGTAAAAAAGTACTGAAGAAGAATAAATCCTTCAGTAAATACGATTCGAAAGAAAAGTTTTTGGCTTACTTGTTTTCTTACTTCGAATTGTTGACCCTGAACCGTTCTTATGTACTATATGTTTTAAATGAGGGTCATTCATTAGAACGCCTTAAAAACTTAAAGCAACTTAAAGACTTTAGAACACACTATTTGACTTTTGTGAAAGACACAGTGCTGTCCAATGAAAATGAGTCGAAAATTCAAGAACTAAACGACAAATTATTTTCTGAGGGAACTTGGGTTCAGTTTTTAATTTTATTAAAGTTTTGGATAGAAGATCAGTCTCCAAAATTCGAAAAGACCGATATCGCTATTGAAAAGTCAGTTCAAGCAGTTTTTGATTTATTGCAATCGAACCCTTTAGAAAAATGGATTGATTTAGGAAAATTCATGGTTAAGGAAGGATTTAAGCTATAATCGATTAGATGAAAAGTATTGATTCTATTCCAGTTTCAAAGATGCAAAGAGCCTCGAAATTGGTAGGTACAGGTGTCAAAATCGGCGCAAACTATCTCAAATACTACGGAGAAAAATTAATTGATGCAGAACGAGCAGAAGAAAAGCTGAATCAAGATAATGCCGACGACATTTACAATACCTTAAAATCGCTTAAAGGCAGTGCTCTAAAATTAGCGCAAATGCTCAGTATGGAGCGCAATATTCTTCCAAAAGCATACGTAGACAAGTTTTCTTTAGCTCAGTTTAGTGTTCCCCCTCTTTCGGGTCCATTGGTGCGTAAAACACTTAAAAAACATTTGGGTAAAACCCCAGAGGAATTATTTGATGAGTTCTCAGAAGAGGCTATTAGTGCCGCAAGCATTGGCCAAGTGCATCTCGCGGTAAAAAACAACAAACGATACGCCGTCAAAATTCAGTATCCTGGAGTTGCAGAGAGTATAGGTAGTGACCTGGCTCTTGTCAAACCTATAGCTTCAAAAATGTTCAATATCAAAATGAATGAAGCTGAGCAGTATTTTACTGAGGTCGAAAAGAAATTATTAGAAGAAACAGATTACCAAATTGAATTACAGCAAAGCATTGAAATGAGCGAAGCTTGCGCTAAAGTTCTCGATATCAAGTTTCCTAAATACTATCCTGAGTGGTCATCAAAAAAGGTGCTTGTAATGGATTTTATGAAAGGCAAACCACTTGGCGCCTATGTTCAAAAGAATAAATCATCTCAGGCAGACCGCAATGCAATAGGTCAGACCTTGTGGGATTTTTATATGTTTCAAATACACGGTTTGCGCAAAGTGCAGGCCGATCCTCATCCAGGTAACTTTTTAATCAATAAAAAAGCTAAGCTGGTGGCTATTGATTTTGGATGTATCAAAAAAATTCCTGAAAATTTTTATGGACCTTATTTTGATTTGTCAAGTCGTGAGGTTTTAAACGACGCTAAGCTTTTTGAACAGAAACTCGAAGCCTTGGAGATCTTGACCAAAAGCGACAGTAAAGAAGAACGAAAATTTTTCACTGCCTTGTTTCATCAAATGCTGACACTGTTTACCAAGCCTTTTCAATCTGAAGAATTTGACTTTGGAGATGCCACTTTTTGGGATGAAATAGGTGACTTGGCACAGCAGTTTACAAGCCAGTCTGAACTTCGAAAAATGAATAATAATAGAGGTTCTAAGCACTTTATCTACGTCAACAGAACCTTCTTTGGATTGTATAGCTTACTCAATGATTTAAAGGCCAAGGTTGAGGTGAATCGATTTAAATCCTTAATTTAAAGGTCTTAACAGTTTTAAGAAAAAGTATTACCCATGCATAAAGCTCATATTAAAGGCCTTGGATTCTATGTGCCTCCTAAAGTAGTTACCAACGATGATTTGTCGAAGTTGATGGATACCAGTGATCAGTGGATACAAGAACGTACAGGTATTCAAGAACGAAGATTTGCCGTTAGAGGTGAAGATACCACCACCAGCATGGGCGTAAAAGCTGCTAAAATTGCGATTGAACGAGCAGGGATTGATAAAAATGAAATTGACTTTATCATTTTTGCTACCCTGAGCCCTGATTATTATTTCCCAGGACCTGGTGTACTGGTGCAGCGGGATTTAGAGATTCACACCGCCGGAGCGCTAGATGTTCGAAATCAATGTTCTGGATTCGTATACGCACTCTCGGTTGCTGATCAATACATCCGTTCAGGTATGTATAAAAACATCTTAGTTATTGGTTCTGAGTTGCATTCAGGAGGTTTAGACCTTACAACTCGAGGTAGAGGAGTTTCAGTGATATTCGGCGATGGTGCAGGGGCAGCGGTCGTTTCAAGATCCGAGGACGAGCAGTCTGCTATTCTCTCAACGCATTTGCATTCAGAGGGTCAACATGCCGAAGAACTGGCTTTATTAGCTCCTGGAATGGGTTCTCGTTGGGTCACAGATATTTTAGAAGATAACGATCCAGACGACGAGTCGTATTTACCACATATGAATGGCCAATTTGTCTTTAAAAACGCGGTTGTTCGCTTTAGCGAAGTCATAATGGAAGGTTTAGGTGCAAATCAAATGACACCTGCAGATATTGACATGCTCATTCCGCATCAAGCCAATTTGAGAATTGCCCAATTCATTCAAAAGAAATTCGGTTTGAAAGATGAGCAGGTCTACAATAACATTATGCGTTATGGAAATACCACGGCTGCATCTATCCCTATTGCCCTGACTGAAGCTTGGGAAAAAGGCTTAATTCAAAAAGGCTCAACAGTAGTCTTAGCTGCCTTTGGAAGTGGATTTACTTGGGGAAGCGTTATTATGAAGTGGTAAGCGTTTTAGCTCGATCTCTAAATAGATACAACAAGCTAAAAGTGAGCAAACCATTCAGAGGTAATAACTCATATCCTATAACATAACCACCAACTTTTTCAGCCGGAATTTGAGCGATAAGTGCTATAATCACAACAGCTGAAAGGCATATGAGCATAATTTTTTTAGGCTTGATTTGATGTTTGGTAAACATTCCAAAGCAAAACAGGCCCAATAAGGGTCCATAGGTGTAACCCGCAACGACCAAAAGGCTGTCAATCACGTTTGTGCTAATGACCCTGTTAAAGATTACAATCACAAGGACTAATAAAAAAGAAAGTCCAATGTGTACTTTTTTACGCATTTTTTGTTGGCTGTTCTTGTCGAGGTTTTCAATTTTTATAAAATCGATACAAAAGGCTGTTGTCAGCGCTGTTAGTGCCGAGTCTGCACTTGAGTAAGCAGCAGCGATAAGACCCAATAAGAAAAACACAGATAGACCAATGCCCAATTCTCCTGATAGTGCTATTTCAGGAAAGAGCAAATCGGTTTTGGGTGTTCCATTCATCAGTGGAATTCCAATGCTGTTTTGTTCGCTGTAATAAAAAAGCAGTCCTCCGAGAAAAACAAACAAAAAGGTCACCAATACCAGAACAAAACTAAAGGAGACCATGTTTTTTTGGGCATCTTCAAGAGATTTACAGCTTAAGTTTTTTTGCATCATATCTTGATCTAAGCCTGTCATACAGATGGTGATAAACATCCCTCCGACAAAAGATTTGACAAAATGTGATTTAGAGAGTAGACTGTCGAAAATAAAGACCTGATTGTAAGAATCGAAAGCAGGACTTTGCAGGTATTCCACAAGAGTTAGGTCTAAGGATTGAAGTATACTGCTAATGGCGAAAACAACAGCTGCCATCATAAAGAAGGTCTGCAGCGTATCTGTTATGATGATGGTTTTAATCCCTCCTTTATGGGTGTAAATCCATATCAAAAAAACAGAGATGATTACCGTTACTTCAAAGGGCAGTCCCATAGCGCTAAATAAAAATTCTTGAAGCACAATAGCCACTAAATAGAGACGAAAAGCCGCACCTAGTATACGAGAAACGAAAAAGAAAAATGATCCAATTTGTTGGGTTTTGACGTCAAATCTATTGCCGAGGTATCCGTAAATAGAGATGAGGTTTTGTCTGTAATACAGCGGAAGCAAAACATAAGCGACGACCAAATATCCAGCCAAGTAGCCAAAGACAACCTGTAAATAGGTCATTTCTGTAGCTCCAACCCAACCGGGAACCGAAATAAAAGTGACTCCCGACAACGACGTCCCCACCATTCCAAAGGCAACTAAATACCAGGGTGCTTTTCGATTGGCTCGGAAAAAATCTTCATTGCTATCAGATTTCGAGGTAAATTTGGCTATTAACAGTAACACCAAAAAGTAAGAGATCAGAAGTATAGCTATGGTCGAAGAATTCACCAGAAAGATTATTTATAAATTCGAATGGAAAATACAAATCTTTCTTTTGAAAAACTACCTCTAAATTAATCATGGATTTTTCTTCAAAATTATTGCAAAGCGCAGTAGATGAAATAGCTCAATTACCGGGTATAGGAAAAAGAACGGCTTTGCGTTTGGCTATTTTTCTGTTGAGACAGCCCGAAATTCAAAGCGTCAATTTAGCACAAGCCATTGTAGATTTGAGGTCTAAGATTAAACAGTGCAACAACTGTTTTAACATCACAGACGAAGAGATTTGCGACATTTGTCAAGATGTAAAAAGAGAATCTAAAACACTTTGCCTGGTGCAGGATGTTCGCGATGTCATGGCCATAGAATCAACGGCAGAATTTCGAGGTAAATATCACGTGCTAGGAGGCCTTATTTCACCAATAGAAGGCATCGGCCCTCAAGACCTTAGCATCGAAGCCCTTGTTAGACGTGTTGAGAACGAAAAAATAAGCGAAATAATTTTCGCCTTAAGCGCAACACCAGAAGGGGATACCACGAGTTTTTATATCTATAAAAAATTGGCAGAAAAAGAGTTACAATTCTCTACAATTGCAAGGGGAGTATCCATAGGAGATGAATTGCAGTATGCAGACGAAGTAACTTTGGGTCGAAGTATCAGTAATCGTATTCCACTACGTTATTAAATTCTTACTTTTGTTTAAAATTTAAAACCGACAAAACCTAAATGGCTAGATTTAATGTTGTCCTTCCTCAAATGGGAGAAAGCGTTACAGAAGCAACCATAACAAACTGGTTAAAAAATGTAGGAGACTCCATTGAAGTGGATGAGGCCATTGTTGAAATTGCTACGGATAAAGTCGATTCAGAAGTGCCTTCAGAAGTTTCGGGCACCCTGGTACAAGTTAATTTTAGTGAAGAAGAACTCGCTCAAGTCGGTGATGTGATAGCAGTGATCGAAACCGGTGATATCGAAGAAACTGCCCTTGATACAGAAGTACAAGCTGCCCATCAACAAAATATTCCCGTTGAAACGGCTAAAGATGATACCTCTGCCCCAAATGAATCCGAAGTAGTAGAGCAGGTAAAAGAGATTGAACAAAATATTACTCAAACTACTGCTCAACTCAAACCACAAATTACAGCGAATAGCGAAGGCAGATTTTACTCTCCACTTGTTCGTAAAATAGCTCGAGAAGAAAATGTTTCAGAGTCTGAGCTCAATCAAATCAAAGGAAGCGGATTAGAAGGCCGTGTAACTAAAAATGATATTCTTCAGTACATCGATTCAAGGTCGTCTTCTGTGTCATCAACACCTGCAACTGAGAACACCATTGATGTACCACAGCCTAAAGAGCAAGCTAGAGCCAGCGCTGCACCTGCTGCTCCTGTGATCAACATCAATAGTTCTGATGAAATAATAGAGCTCAATCGAATGGCTAAGCTCACTTCTGAGCATATGACCAAAAGTTTAGCAACCTCTGCTCATGTTCAAAGTTTCATAGAAGTTGATGTTACCAATTTGGTTGAATGGCGTAATAGAGTTAAAGATGAATTTTACAAGCGAGAGGGTGAAAAACTAACATTTACCCCAATCTTTATTGAAGCTGTAGCACGTGCACTAAAGAATTTCCCAATGCTAAACATCAGTTTTGATGGAGAGCGAATCATAAAAAAATCCGCCATTAATATAGGGATGGCCGCTGCCTTGGCAGATGGTAATCTCATCGTTCCGGTGATCAAAAACGCCGATCAACTCAACCTTGTAGGATTAGCTAAGAAAGTGAATGAGCTAGCACATAACGCTAGAAATGGAAAATTGAAACCCGACGATGTTACAGACGGAACGTATACGGTAACCAATGTTGGTTCTTTCGGAAGTGTCTTTGGTACCCCAATTATCAATCAACCTCAAGTTGGAATTTTAGCCTTAGGAGCGATTCGTAAAATGCCTGCAGTGATTTCTACTGAAGAGGGTGATTTCATCGGAATTAGGTCTAAAATGTTTTTATCACATTCCTATGATCATCGCATTGTAAATGGTGCTTTGGGTGGATCATTTATCAAGTTTATTGCAGAGCATCTCGAATCTTGGGATGTTTCAGCTAAAATATAACCCCCTGCTTATGTCTTTGGAGTTAAACCTAACCAAGCCCATCTGTTTTTTTGATTTGGAAACCACAGGAACTAATGTGGTTAAAGATCGCATTGTAGAAATTGGCATTTTTAAGGTTTTTCCGAACGGCAATAAAGAACAGTACCGTTGGCTTGTTAATCCGGGTATTCCTATTCCTGCAGAAGTGGCTGAAGTACATGGCATTACGGACGAAAAAGTCAAAGGTGAACCAAGCTTTAAGGAACTTTCAAGAAAGGTCTATGACATTCTAAAGGATAGTGATTTGGGTGGATACAATTCAGACCGATTCGATATTCCGCTCTTGGTAGAAGAATTGCTCCGTGCGGGTGTGGATATTGACCTCAAAAAAATGGTATCCGTAGATGTACAAACCATTTTTCACAAAAAAGAAAAAAGAACACTTTCAGCTGCGTATAAATTTTACTGCGGTAAAGAATTAGTTGAAGCGCATTCTGCTCTTGCAGATACCATGGCTACTTATGAGGTGCTCTTATCACAAATAGAGCGTTACGAAGACCTTGAAAACGATATTAAAGCGCTCTCAAAATTTACCAAGAGACGAGAAACTCTCGATTTTGCTGGATTTTTAGCATTAGACAAAGAAGAGGAGCCTATTTTTAATTTTGGAAAATTTAAGGGCAAGCGAATCAAAGAGGTTTTAGAACAGGAGCCAGGTTATTTCGGATGGATGCTCAATGCTGATTTTCCGAAGTATACGCAAAAGGTATTGACACAAATAAAATTGGGAACCTGGAAACCATAGACCAATGAAAATCATTTGCATCGGCAGAAATTATACAGATCATATTAAGGAGCTCTCGAACGAGCGACCAAAAGATCCTGTCATCTTTATAAAACCAGATTCTGCAGTTCTTCCTAAAGAACAAGACTTTTATCGTCCAGAATTCAGCAGTGACATTCACTATGAGGTGGAGCTTCTGGTTAAAATTCACAAAGTAGGAAAACACATAGCCAAAGAATTTGCACCGAATTATTACGATGAAATCGGTTTAGGTATTGACTTCACAGCAAGAGACTTACAATCACAATTAAAAGAAAAAGGCTTACCTTGGGAGAAATCGAAGGGTTTTGACGGTTCTGCGGTGATTGGAAAATGGGTATCTAAAGCACAGTTTGAAAACTTAGAAAACATTTCGTTTTCGCTCGAAAAGAATGGTGTAGAAGTTCAGCGTGGAAATTCAGGATTGATGCTCTGGAAAATAAATGAAATTATCGCTTACGTCTCTCAGTTTTTTATGTTGAAAAAAGGGGATGTCATTTTCACAGGGACACCAGCTGGAGTTGGACCAGTTCATGAAAACGACGTGCTGCTGGGAAAAATTGAGGAAGAAGTATTTTTAAAGACAATTATTAAATAGCGCTTATGGCTTACGATTTGAAACAGGTTGACGAGCTCGCAGACGGAGATGTAGAGTTTAAAGAAACACTGGTAAAGGCATTTGTTGAAGAAATTCCTCAGGATATTCAGGCCCTTGAAGAAGCAGTCAATGCCAAAGATCATACACTAACTTATCAGATGGCGCATAAAATGAAGCCCAACTTTATGATGTTTGGTCGAAGTGATTTGATGGAGTTATCCCTTTCAATTGAAAAAATGGGTAAGGCCAAACAGTCTTTCGATACAATCACTGAAAGCTTTAAAGAGTTAAGGGTGCAGACAAGAGTGATGATCAAAGCAATGATCGCGGATTTCGGACTCTGATGAAGGCTGTTTTAATCAGTATAGGAGACGAACTACTCATTGGGCAGGTAATCAATTCCAATGCCGCTTTTATAGGTCAAGAACTCACTAGTATTGGTATTGAAGTGCTTCAGATACTCGCCGTTGCTGACAATCGTAAAGCGATTACAGACGCCTTAGATTTTAGTTTAAAAAATGCGGATTTAGCAATTCTTACCGGGGGATTAGGTCCTACCAAAGACGATATTACCAAAAAAGTATTTTGTGATTTTTTTGACGACAGACTGGTCGAAAACAAAGAACTCTTAAGCAAACTAAGACGCTTTTTTGAAGAGAAATTGCAAATTCGAATGACTGAAATCAACGAGCAACAAGCTTATTTACCTTCGAAAGCTACACTTCTGGAAAACAAATACGGAACGGCCTCTGGAATGTGGATGCGCAAAGAAAACACCGATTTTATTTCGCTGCCAGGAGTACCTTTTGAAATGAAAGAACTCATGAGTACCGAAGTCATTCCAATACTTCAAGAGCGCTATGCATTACCTTTTATCGTTCACAAAACCATGTTAGTCTATGGAATAGGAGAAAGCTTAATTGCCGAAAAAATTGAAGACGTTGAGGAAGCTCTTCCAGAATATATGTCGCTTTCTTATTTACCTAATTTGGGTCGTGTTCGACTTCGTCTTACGGCCAGAGGAGAGAATGAAAAATCATTGATTACTGAAATCGATAAGCGTATTCAAATTATAGCTCAACGATTAGGTACACATTATATCGGCTTAGAAGGGGTTGCTGAAATAGAACGGCTCATTGTCGAGCAGGCGCAGACAAAACAATTGACAATGGCCAGTGCTGAGAGTTTTACCGGTGGTGGTATTGCTAAACGACTTACTTCTATTGCAGGTGCCTCAAAAGTCT
>Ga0213867_1000084_pt1 | contig 40698 bp, 62 predicted proteins | sample PICome_12_FD_160120 | JGI IMG/M metagenome (GOLD analysis project Ga0213867, IMG submission 160120) | Coastal seawater microbial communities near Pivers Island, North Carolina, United States - PICO540 | ecosystem: Environmental > Aquatic > Marine > Coastal | place: USA: North Carolina... | reverse complement strand
TTAGGCAGTTTGCCTCTTGTGTTCTCGTTGACAGTGACGACACACTTGATTCGATCTTTGCGTCAGACATGTCCATCGGTAGATACACAGCTCAAAGAGCTGGTATCGGCATTAACGCAGGACGTATCAGAGGAGTCAACAGCAAAATCAGAGGAGGCGAAGTCGCCCATACAGGACTAATTCCTTTCCTTAAAAAGTTTGAAGCAACTGTACGTTGCTGTACACAAAATGGTGTACGTGGCGGCAGTGCTACTACACACTTCCCGTTCTGGCATCAAGAGATTGAAGATGTTCTTGTACTTAAGAATAACAAAGGTACAGAGGATAACAGAGTACGTAAATTAGATTATTCTATTCAGCTTAATAAAACAATGTATGAAAGATTGTTATCAAGCGGAGATATAACTCTTTTCTCACCACACGATGTACCAGGCTTGTATGAAGCATACTTTGGTGATGCAGATAAATTTAAAGAACTTTACGAATCATATGAACGTAAGACTAGTATCAAGAAGAAAAAGATTCCTGCAATGGAATTGTTTAGTGCATTAATTAAAGAACGTGCAGAAACAGGACGCATTTATATTATGAATGTTGATCATTGCAATACACACAGTTCATTCAAAGATAAAGTATATATGAGTAACTTGTGTCAAGAAATTACACTACCAACAAAGCCATTAAATCATATAGATGATGAAGAAGGCGAAATTGCATTGTGTATTCTAAGTGCTATTAATGTAGGACTTATTAAAGAGTTAGACGATTTAGAAGAACTTTGTGATCTTGCTGTTAGAGCATTAGAAGAAATTATTGATTACCAGCGTTATCCGATTAAAGCTGCAGAAATAAGCACAAAGGCAAGACGTTCATTAGGTGTAGGCTACATCGGACTTGCACATTATCTAGCAAAGAACAAAGTAAAATATGGTGATAAACAAGCATGGAAAATAGTACATGATTTATCAGAAGCATTCCAATATTACTTGTTAAAAGCATCAAATGGTCTTGCACAAGAGCGTGGCGCATGTGAGTACTTTAACCGCACTAAATACTCAGACGGCATTCTACCTATTGATACATACAAGGCAGATGTTGATAGTATTGTGGAGAACAAATTAAATTATGATTGGGAGGCTTTACGAGTACAGATTAGGGAACACGGACTACGGCACTCAACATTGTCCGCACAGATGCCTTCAGAGAGCAGTTCCGTTGTGTCGAACGCTACCAACGGAATCGAACCACCTAGAGGATACTTGTCCGTTAAAAAGTCCAAGAAAGGGCCTCTTAAGCAGATTGTTCCGCAATATCAAACCCTAAAAAACCACTACACTTTGTTATGGGAGATGCCAAACAACACAGGATATATAAATACTGTTGCTGTTATGCAGAAGTTTTTCGACCAAGCTATCAGTGGTAACTGGAGTTACAATCCAACTCATTACGAAAACAATGAAGTGCCAATGAGTCAAATGATTCAAGATTTATTGACCACTTATAAAATGGGCTGGAAAACTAGTTACTACCAAAACACTTATGATTATAAAACTGATCCAAGTGAAGTAGCGTTTGACGAACCAGCACACAATGTAGGATGGCATGACAATGTAAAAGAGTCACCAGTTGAACGAAAAGAGTTCAATGGAACAGACGACGAGTATGAAGAATATTGCGAAGCCTGTGCAATTTAATTGTTGACACAAAATTAAAAGTATAGTATAGTACTAAGACATAGTAAGGAAAGAGACATGGCAAAGACAGTTTTTAATAAAGAGAAGGTGGACTTCACCAAACAGAATATGTTCTTCGGAGCAGATCAAAACACACAGCGTTATGATGTGTTTAAGTTTCCAGTATTTGATAAATTAAATCAAACAATGCTTGGATATTTTTGGAGACCTGAAGAAGTAAGTCTACAAAAAGATAGAGCTGACTTTGCTAATTTTAGACCAGAGCAGAAACATATTTTTACTGCTAATCTAAAATACCAAACACTACTTGACAGTGTCCAAGGACGTGGTCCATGCCTAGCATTTTTACCGCATGTTTCACTTCCTGAACTAGAAGGATGTATTGTTACTTGGGATTTCTTTGAAACAATCCATTCACGTAGCTATACACACATTATGAAAAATGTATATGCTGATCCTGCAGAAGTGTTTGATACTATTTTAGATGACAAAAAAATTATTGCTAGAGCACAGAGTGTAACAAAACACTATGACGCATTTACAGAAGCGGCAGATGCTTTTATACATCGCAAAAAAGGAAACATGCGAGATGTTAAAAAGAAATTATATCTTGCAATGCAAACTGTAAACATCTTAGAAGGCTTGCGTTTCTATGTAAGTTTTGCTTGTACATTTGGATTTGGTGAACTGAAGTTAATGGAAGGCTCAGCTAAGATTATTTCATTGATTGCTCGTGATGAAGCACAACACTTGGCACTAAGCACACACATATTGAAATTGTGGGCACAAGGTAAAGATGATCCAGAGATGGCAAAAGTTGCTAAAGAGTGCGAACAAGAAGTGTATGACTTATGGCGCGAATGTGTAGCAGAAGAAAAGGATTGGGCAGAGTATTTGTTCAAAGACGGTTCAATGATTGGTCTTAACACAACACTATTAAATCAATATGTTGAGTATATTGCAAACCGCAGGTTAAAGGCGCTGGGTATGCAAGCAATTTTCGATCAGCCTGTAAACACTAACCCACTTCCTTGGACACAGCATTGGTTAAGTAGCTCAGGGCTACAAGTTGCTCCGCAAGAGACAGAAGTAGAGTCTTATATTATCGGCGGCATCAAACAAGATGTAGACAAGGATTCACTGAAAGGATTCAGTTTATGATAACTATATGGGGCAAACCTGCCTGTCCAAGTTGCTTGAAAGCAAAAGCAATGTGTGAAAAATATCAACTAGAGTATGAATACAAAGAGCTTGGTACCGACTTTACTAGAGAACAAGTATTTGAAGAATTTCCAACCGCAAGAACATTTCCACAAATAATAGTAGGTGGGCATAAAGTTGGTGGATACGAACAAATGGTAAGTTACATAGAAGATACAAATTACAATGGTACAGGACACGGTTAATGCCCGGCGTTGTAAGAGTCAACAAAGATAAGCATGTTGGACACGCAAGTCCAACACCAAACCCATTTCACCAAACCAAGTATAAAACAGGTTCCGGAGATGTATATGTCAATGACGAAAAAGTAGTTAGAGTCGGCGATAAAACATCTTGCGGAGATCCTGCTGATGCTGGAAGTGGAACAGTATATGCCAACAACATCAAAGTACATCGAAAGGACGATGCTACAAAAGGACATGGTTCTTGGGTAGCAAACAAAGCCGCTTCAGGAAGTACAGATGTATTCGCAGACGGCGATTAATGGTTGACATAAAATAAAATCTATAGTATAATCAGTAATTAAAAGGAGAAAACATGACAATACATGAAGAAATAGTACAGGCCTTTAACAATTATCTTGCAGAATCAGAGACATTCGAAGATAAGAATGTAAAAGCCGCAGCCGCAAGAGCAAGAAAAGCATTAGGTGATCTTGGTAAACTTACAAAGTCACGTAGAGCAGAAATTCAAGAAAAGAAAAACTCAATGTAATGAGTGGTCAACGGCGATGGTTAAAATTATGGGCCAGAACTGTTGGCATGCCTGTTGGTATTGATGACAACGATAAGCCAGAGTTTCTTCCGATTACTCAAAGTGATGTTAGGAAGGCACTGGCTTTTCGTACCTTTTGGATTATACTACACATTGTTACATGCTGTATGATCATAGCAGGAAATGCTAAAATACTATTTTTTTAATTTTTTGATTAGTAACGGTAAGTAAACTGTTACAGCAACAAAACCCCAAAAGATTGCAAGTGCAGAAGCGTAAAGTTTCCAATTAGATAAGTCTAAAATTATACCTAATCCAACACCACCTATCCAAATATAGTCTAATGTTGCATGAAACCTTTTCCACTTATTACCAAATGTAGCAATAAGGTGATCTCTTTTCTTTGCAAACCAAGGATGGACATGTCGCATTATAACGAAACCCTCGTTAAGAACCATTACTGTAAATCCTATCCAAAATATCATACAACTACTTATGCATCTAGTAAATACTTGCAACAGATTAAGGAGACATTATTATGATGTGGTTAGACTATACTGTTGAATCAGCAGGACCAAACTTTACTATAAAAGGCGATTGGCCAGGAGAAGTTATGGGGGTTGGTAAAGACGGCACTCCTAAAGACAATTACCTATACAAACCAGGTGACGTTTTTGTAGTCAATGAAAATGGGTGGCTTGTTAAGACAGATGACTTATCTATCCTTATGCAAAAATATAAAATGAAAAATAACAAATGAAATGTAAACAAGGCGACTTAGCCGTTATAAAATTTAGCATACGTCAAGAGAACATAGGACGAATTGTAAAATGTGCAGAGCTTATAGGAAGATATGAAGCAGGTACATTATTCCAGTTTAGAGGTATGCCATGTCAAGCACCTATTACAGATAATTATTGGTGGATAGAAGCAGATGATTTGAAGATTTCGTTAGGACCTTCACCACGTGCTTATATTGCAGATAGCTGGCTTGAACCTATTAAACCGGACAATAAAGAAAAAGATAAATCTTCACAAGATGTAGAAGATAAAAATTTTGCTATGGATATGATTTTAGGTTGACAAACCTGCGTTCAGAAGCTATAAATATTCTATATTTAAATATAGAAAGGACTATAAAATTTATGTCAAAGTTTTCAGGAATCAATAGACCGTACGCAGCAGGCGAAATAGAAAAGACTCCGCAAGAAAAACAAAAAGAGTTAGATGAAAAAATGAAAGAATTTTTAGCGAAAGGTGGAAAGGTAGAAAAACTACCAGATATGAAACCTACTAAAGAACAATTGAAAAGCTGGACAATATAAAAAAAGTTCTTGACATTTAGATAAAGAGACTGTATAAATATAACTGTAACGTTGAAGCAATTCAAACGCTATACAGGACCCGGGGGCGGTACCCGGCGACTCCACCATAAACACATTTACTGAGTGTGCTTATGATGGGGTCGAAATAGGATCGACTGGTAGTTAATAGGAGAGTGGAGTTGCCCGGCGCAAGCTCGGTTAACGCAAGAAAAACTACAGACGCAAACGAAAACTTTGCTCTTGCAGCCTAATTAGTTAGGTTACGGGGTTGGCAACTTACCTGGCAACAGAAAAGTTGTGTTTTTACTATTCATATAAGATAATAAATAAATTGTGCCAAAAACACAAACCTTATCTAGTTGTTTAGATAACTATTAATTGTAGGAAAAATTAATTTTCATACAAACTTTACTAAAAGAGGAAAAATACCTAAATGAAGAAAATAATAACAACAGTTGCATTAGCAACTATGTTGAGTACGGCTGCGGTTGCAGACGACTTTGACAACACAGCCATGAAACTGACAGCGGTAACTGACAACTATTCTATCAGTATCAAATCACCTAAAACAGGTGCTACAGAATTCGCACTAGGCGGAGAAATTGCATCATTAGATACAACAGCAAAATGGAAGCGTAACGGCGATGTTGATAACTATGCTCTTAAAGCAGGCAAATCAACAGGCGTAGGAACCACTCCATTATATGCAGGAGCATCAGCTGAATTTAGTTTTGGTGATAGTTTTACATCAGATACACGTACATTAGATCTATCACCGTACGTGGGTGTATCACATGCGATTGGTGCATTAACACCATATGCTGAACTAGGATATGCATGGCAGTCTACACAAAAAGATATTATTGATTTTGATCGCGACTCATCATATATTGAAGTAGGCGCATCTTATGCAATGTCTGAAACAGCGTCTTGGAAATTATCAGTAGTAGAAGCACGTGATGCTGACTTTGATAATGCAGGCGACATGCAAGCAGAAATTGGACTTACAATTAAGTTCTAAATAAGTTGTATAATTTTTAAAAGGTCGCAATTTGCGGCCTTTTTTATTGACTAAATACCATAAACTCCATGAAACACAGTAAAAATAAAAGCAGGCGTAAAAGTCCCTCTGAGATTTGTAAACAGATTAACGAGCAATTACGTAAAGAGACAGATCCTATGGCACAAGAGATGCTTAGACAGCGCCTTCACCACTATAGCACCCTCCTAAAAAAGAAATAAATCAATAAATACATACATAACCAAGGAGGGTTATGAAATTACACAAATTTTTCGTAGCACATGAAACACAACCAAAGAAAACAAGTATAGGAAATAATCACAGTAGAACAAAGTTTAGTTCTATGAATAAAAGTAAGAAGCGTTCTTACAAGAAGTACAAAGGACAAGGAAAATAAAATGGCAAAAGAACCTGATGATCAAGGTAAACTAGAAGTTAGTGTTCGTATATTAGGTAACGAACTTATTGGACTTAAAATGGTAGTAGACGATTTTAAAATGAAATGGTTAGTACTAGGAGTAATAACTATTGTAGCATTAGGTTGGGCAGGTAGCACATTTGGTCCTGCACTGTTTGATATGGTTGGCGACAATGTTAAGTAAACAATGTAAACTCCATTTAGAAGAAGTAGGCGAAACACCTTTACAACATATGAAGAAGGCACTAAAGACAGCTGTAAAATTACAACTGTTAGTGCCTGCTTTAATTATACACAGCATTGGCCCACGTTTCTTTAAAAACACAGCAACCAATGTTATGAAAGATATATTGGACAAAAGATGAAACACGCAATAGCATGGTTTGGATTAGCGTTACCTTGGATACTAATATTAATCTTTGGTCACGGACACGAAACATGCTTTGGCGGTGACGAAGAATACGGACCAAGTAGTTGTTATTATTTTGTAGATATTATTATAATGACTTCTTTGGTTGTTGGCATACTATATTTTCTATGGGTATACAGAGAGCAATATAGAATTTTTCACAAATATGCAAGTATGGTAAAAGATTGGTTAACACCAAATCATTGGGCCGCAGAAGCCGCTCAAAAGATTTCAGACAAAACAGGACTACAAGAAAAAGCTGAAAACAGTAGAGTTAGAAAATGGCTAGACAAAAAAGAATCATCGCTAACAGGATGGAAATGGTTATTGTTCCAAGTTGTTCGTGCTGTAGTTGCCATAGGATTAATAGAATTAATTTTCAATTTAATTGGAATGACTATTTTACCATGGAGAATGTAAAGGAAAGTAAAAAATGTATGAATATAAATGTAAAATATTAAGAGTAGTAGACGGTGACACAGTTGATATCGATATTGACTTAGGATTTGGAATCTGGATGCATAAGGAACGTGTCCGTATGATGGGCATAGACACACCAGAATCAAGAACAAGAGATAAAGTGGAGAAGACCTTTGGACTGGCATCGAAAGAAAGACTCAAAGAACTACTACCAATCGGATCAATACAACATCTCAAAACAGAAATTGACAGAAGCGGAGAAGACAAAAAAGGAAAATTCGGAAGAATCCTTGGAGACTTTATCGTTGACGACAAGAGATGCACTGATATTCTTATTGAAGAGGGACATGCTGTAGCCTACTTTGGTGGATCAAAAGAAGAAATTGAGATGAAACACATGGCAAATCGCGAAAAACTACTACGTGAAGGTGTTGTTTCACGCGAAGAATATGATGCCGCTGTTGCATTAATGTCGTAAAAAAGTCCTAAAATACGCGGAAAATTGCTTGTTATCCAAAAAAGGTTGACAGATCTTGCTTCTTATTATATATTATTGTTAATATGTTAACTAAAATAATAAAAAAAATAATAAGGAGTAACATTATGACTAAACAAGCAAAAGGTACAAGGTTCTATAAAGAAGGAACTCAAAACCAACAAATCTTAGAAAACTATTGGGGAAATGGTAAAACATTTACTACATATGATCTAGAAGACAAACTAGACATTATGAGCCCAGGTGCTAGATTAACAGAGCTAAGAGAACAAGGCTTTGATGTAAGAGTTGTAGATACTGTATCAAACGGTATCGGCAGACCAGCATCTAAGTACAAAATTATGCAAAGAAGAGCATTCGCATAATTTTACCAAAATAACTTGACTTTTGCGCCTTGGCGTGCTATTATATACAAGTAATAGGCAAACGAAAGGCGCAATAGTATGACAATGAGTTTAGTACGTGGTATGACCACACTTAATACTAAGAAACGTAAGGCATCTAAAATGACTGCCGGCAAACTAGAACGTTTACAAAAACAACACAAAGAACATAACAAACACATGAAGCAGTTAGGTTGTCATAACAACCTTATGTCGTTTCAAGAATATTGTGATTATGTTAGTGGTAATTACAAACCTAAGAAAACAACATCTAACAAGTCATGGACATGGGAAGGTCCTAAGGTACGTGAGACAGAACATGTTCCTAGTTTATCTTCTAAGGAAAGTTTTGCTCCTGCGACTAAGAAAGAATCTATGCAATACACAGGCGAACGAAAACTTGTAGGTATTGCTATGATGCATAAAAGTAATTTGGTTCCTGTGTTTGCTGACGATGACGATAAGACCGGACAGAAACAAGCTACCGAAATAGCTCAAATGAGGCGAAACTAAACTGACCAGTTTAGTTTTTATAAATCAACTTTAAATAAAATATGAGGCAAAACATGAATTATTTAACGATTGCAACTTTTATCGTTAGTATGTTAATGTCGCCAGCTTTTGCGGCCGCATCAACATTTCAAGATCCTAAAATCGATGAACTGTACACACAGGACAATCGACCAGAACTCTATTGCTTGGCACAAAACATTTACTTTGAAGCTAAGTCAGAGCCATTAGCAGGGCAATACGCAGTTGCTGATGTTGTACTTAACAGAGTACAAGACACCCGATACCCAAATACAATTTGTGAAGTTGTTAGAGAAGGACCAATTAGAGAAAGTTGGAAGACTCGTCAACATGCAGACCTATCGGACAATGAACGAATCTATTATCCGATTAAAAATCGTTGTCAATTCAGTTGGTACTGTGATGGTAAATCTGATACAGTAAGAGACAACGATGCATGGCGTATGGCACAAATAATTGCATATCAAATTGTTCATACTGACAAGATGCGAGGTATCACAGAAGGTGCTACTCACTATCATGCTGACTACGTTTCGCCTGGATGGGCAAGTAAGATTCAGTTAGTTGGTAGCATATCAACGCATATCTTTTATCGTTGGCCATAAAAGTTTACCAAAATAGGTTGACGATAATAAAAAACTATAGTAATATAAAACTAACATTAAAACAAGGCTATGGAGGCTTAAATGAATAGGCTAATAAAAACTAGCATCTTAGTTGGTGCACTTGCATTGCTTGGCGCATGTTCGAGCAAATATGTAGAAGTCGTAGAACGTGACACTTATGCACAACCTAAATGGTATGCAAATTGTGCCGAAACAGGCACTGAAGGTTGGTTCTGGTGGAAAGATGAATATGCTTATGCTTGCGGTGCAGGTGAAAGTATTTTTGTACAAGCCGCTGAAGAACAAATGTATGCGATTGCAATGAATAACTTTGCTAAAAGAATTAATAGTAAAGTAAACAGTGAAACGATCTTAAAATTTAAAGATCAAAACGGCAGTGAAACACGTCAGACTGATACGATAATTAGTTACAAGGTTGACAACACAGCCATTAGAGAGCATGTATCTCGTGAAACAGGCACATTTAAATATGCTGGTAAAACTTACACATTTGTAAAACTTAGCATGAAGAAAGATGTGTTTGATGCACTACTTGCCGAAGGCAAATCCGCTAACGTAGCACAGTTAAACAACTAGTGCTATGTTTAGGATCTTTTTACTTATAGGGACAGTGCTGTCAGTCTCAGCCTGTTCCTCTAGTCCACAATACTCTTATCATAATGATTCACAGTATTGTTATCAAACAACAAAAATTTACACCAAAGGCAATAATGTAAGTAGTGAAGGTGTCACAGAATGCACTGATAAGCCCCGTGTTGAACATGTGGTAAAAGACTCAGGTGTAGCAAGTGATTGCCGTATTAGTCGTCCAATTAATTCTAACAGGAATGATCCTAAAGCTGGCGAATCACTACTTTGTAAATTTACAGATCCAAGAGGCAACATTACATGGAGACCAGTCAATGAGGCGTTTGCTTATCCTACTTTTAATTAGTTTTTCTCTAGGAGCATGTAGCTCGAACACAACTAATATGAGTGTTGCTACTCAGTACCAACCTAATCATAGTTTGTATGCAATTACTTTCAACAAAATGAAAAAGAGGCATTACACGGTGCCTCGTATTGCACAAAAAGAATATAATAGATGTGTAGGTTTTGCATTACGAGATATGCAAGCAGGCGAACAATGTACATGGGAAGTTCCTAACAACAGTATTGGTATTGTAAAATTAGTTCAAATAGATGCAACAGGTTGTCATTATTTGTTTAATACAATGGTGTATAGAAACAAACAAAAACAATGGCAGGAAACAGCCTGTTACAGTTATGCAAACAAAAAGTGGATCTTTCAATAAAAACGTGTTTAATTAAAGAATGATTTGTCGGTAAATATATAATACGAGGTATTAAATGGCATTAGCAATATTAGTTTTAATAACCGCTTTATGTATTTCAGCGGTAGCAATATATTATTCGGTAGCAGGATTGGTTGCAATCTTTGCGGCCGCGGCACTCCCGATTATGATTATGGGAGGCGTCTTAGAAGTAGGAAAACTTGTAACGGCAGTTTGGTTACACCGTTATTGGAAGCAGGCAACTTGGTGGCTTAAAAGTTATTTGAGTGTGGCTGTATTAGTCCTTATGTTTATAACAAGCATGGGCATATTTGGTTTCTTATCTAAAGCTCATATCGAACAAACAAGTGCAGGCGAAGAAAGTGTTGCACAAGTACAACAAATAGAAACCGAAATTGGTAGACTTAATGGTGTAATTGCAAGAGCTGATGAAAAGATTATTAAATTAGAGTCAAGCGGAACAGGTGCTGATGCTAATTTACAAGCACAGATAGACAAAGAACAAGAGCGTATTGACAAAGCATACGATCGGATTAAACCTGCTATTGATCAACAGAATAAAATTATTGAAGATGCAAGAGCAACAGATGGCAATAGAACTAAACCTTATGAAGATCAATTAGCAAGTATTACCGCTGAGATCCTACGTTTAGAAACTAGTGCAAAAGAATACGAAGCAAAGATTGAAAACCTAGACACAGACAACAGTGGAGTTGAACCTTTACTTGCACAAATTGCAAAACTTGAAGAAGATATTATTCGTGTAACTAATCAATTACAGTCAACTGAGAAAAGCGAGATAAGAGCAGGACAAGCAATCATTGGAGTAACAAGTGATGGACTATTTGGCGGCAATACTAGAACAGCTCTTGCCAAGTGGGTAAAAGCACAACAAGATCGTATAGCACAAATACAAAGTGAAGTAGCACAAGTACGTAAAGATGCTACATCAACTGTAGATGAAGAACGTACAAGACTAGCAGATGTAGTTAAAGACATTCGCACAGTACAAATACCTGCACTCAAAGAACGTGAACTTGTGATGCTAGGTAAGATTGACGATGTACGTAAAGACGAAAGCCCTGTAATACAAACAGCAAGAGATGAGATTCAAAGGCTTAGAGAAAGTGCTGAAGAACAAGTTAAAAACAGTCAAGCACTAATTGAAAGACTACGTTCACAACTTGCACAAACAGATAAAGCAGATGAAATAGATGCGGCTGTTGAAGAACAATTATTAAAAATCAAAACTGCTGAAGCTGAGTTAGATACTCTAACAGAACAAAAGTATGCTCTACAAGCAGACTATAGAAAACTAGAAGCTGAAGTTGGCCCTATCAAATACATTGCTGAATTTGTTTATGGCGAAGCCGCAGATAACACAATGTTAGAAGAAGCGGTACGTTGGGTAATAATTATTATTATCTTTGTTTTTGATCCTTTAGCGGTATTGTTATTAATTGCAAGCCAATATACCTTTGAGTTTATTAGACGCAAAGATGACAACGGTGAGCGACTTCGGCAATACGAACAAGCAAGAGCACAACGCATAGTCGACAACCCCGGCTATAATCCTGAAGGAAAGGAAGAAATAAATGCTACAGAAGATAATGTTGCTCCAGATGGAGATAATGGAAACGTGGTACCAGAAGATGATATTACCGATACAGATGGATCAGATATCAAAGTGGAACAAGACGAAGTACAGTCTAATGAAATTGAAGAAGAAGAAGTAGAAGAACCACCAGTCGAAAAAAAAGATACCGAATCACAGGTAGAATTGGCACCCTCGGAAAAATCAGAAGATAGACTAACAGAAGAACAACTTGATGCATTAGATCAAGAGCCTGAATGGAAAGATGCTAAACAACGTTGGAAAGAAGATCACCCAAACGATACAATAAAAAATTATAAGGTAATGTACCTCAAAGGTATTATTAGTAAACTTCCTTGGGAGTCATATCTTGAACCTACTACAGATGATAAAGGATATATACAAAACGCAGAACAAAGTCAACAATCAATGTGGAGTAGGATAAAAAAGGAAAATGAGTGATATTACACTAATTACACCACCAGATCATATCTATAGCGACACTTACAGTTTTTTATTAGTTTACCCAAGCAAACAAATCAAAGATGAATTTAATGATAAATTAGCCAAATCACAAATTAGCTATAATGTATATCTCTATGAGCCTGAGGAACCAGATCCTGAATGGCTTTTAGCATGTGCTAATAAAGTTGATTGCATTATTTTGGATATTGATAACTGTGATACGGAAATATCTAACATTTTGGGCTATTTAATTGCAAAACCGCAAACTTATTGGTTGACAAAAGGCACTCATCTGTATTATAATAAACTGAGTAACAAACAAGTTTATAATCTTGACTTTATATTAACCAATGGAGGTAATTTTGAGAAAGAACTGGAATAACAATAGACGTTCAGACCATAATAGTTTTAGTACTAATAAATCTGGTTTGACAGTTGAAGTAAGAAACGGAGACTTCAACGGTGCTTTACGTAGATTCAAAAAGAAAGTACAAGAAGCAGGCATTATCCAAGAAATCCGTGATAGAAAAGAATATGTTAAACCTAGTGAAAAACGTGCTAAAGCAAAGGCTGCAGGAAGAGCAAGATGGCTTAAGAAACAAGCCAAAGACAGATTAGATCACGGGTATTAAAACATGGCAATGCACAATGAGTTATGGTTTCCTAGTGTAATCTGGAGTGCGGTTATCAATAATGTCGATAACAGTGCATTAAAAAAATTCGCATATAATAAAATCAAAGAAGATCCTCAGGGAAGAACTATTAGTAACAACAAAGGATATCAAAGTGTTGATATCAAGCCAAGAGAAAATGCTGAAATAGATCATTTAGTGCATACACTAGATAAAGAGATGCTAGAAATTGCACAGCAAACTGGATTGAAGATGCCTAAAATTTATAACATTTGGGTAAATGTAAACTATCCAGGATCAAGTAATAACATGCATCACCATATTGGTGCTATCTTTAGCGGAGTATATTATGTGGATGCTGATCCTAAACTAAACCAAGGTAATATTTCTTTTGAAAGAACCGACAATGCTGAGTATCATATTTCTCCGTCAGCTATTGAAAAAGTTACTTACTTTACAGCTCAACAAAGTAACTATGCAAGTTCAACAGGAGGCTTGTTTATATTTCCAGGATGGTTAAAGCATAAGGTTGGTACTAATGAATCAAACAAAGACAGAATTAGTATTTCATTTAATTACGGAGAAGCATAATGCGTATTGAAGAAGATATGAAGTTAGACTACAAGGATGTTCTTATCCGTCCGAAACGTTCAACACTAGGTAGTCGTAAAGAAGTTGATTTAGAACGTGGATTTACATTCCGTAACTATACGCCAGAGTTTCCAGACAATGCGGCACACAGACACTACCGCGGTACACCTATTATGGCCGCGAACATGGACGGTGTTGGTACATTTGAAATGGCAGACAAACTTGCTGAAGGTAAAATGTTTACCTGTCTTGTAAAAACTTATAGTGTAAACGAACTTGTTGATTACTTTGATAGTGAGATGCCAGAACGTACAGACTATGTTGCTATGAGTATTGGTATTACAGATAGAGATCATACTAAATTTAGAGATGTGTACGAACAAACAGGTAGTAAACTAAAATATGTTTGTATTGATGTAGCAAATGGATATTCAGAAAGATTCGCTACATTTGTAAGGGGTATGCGTAATAACTATCCTAACATTGTAATTATAGCAGGTAACGTAGTTACTGGTGAAATGACAGAGGAGTTAATTTTAAGTGGAGCAGATATTGTTAAAGTGGGTATTGGTCCCGGGTCTGTTTGCACTACTAGGATACAAACTGGTGTTGGATATCCGCAGTTATCTGCGGTTATCGAGTGTGCAGATGCCGCCCATGGACTTGGGGGTCACGTTATTGCTGACGGCGGGTGTACTTGTCCTGGAGATGTCGCTAAAGCCTTTGCAGGCGGAGCAGATTTTGTTATGCTTGGCGGTATGCTTGCCGGCCATGATCAAGGCGGCGGCGAAGTAATTACAAAATATTACGAAACAAATGAACGTAACTATGAAATGAGCCAAGGTACACCAGGCGGATTTGAGAAAGTTATAGAAACTAAAAAGTTTGTACAGTTTTACGGCATGAGCAGTGATGCCGCTAATACAAAGCATTTTGGTGGACTAAAAGACTATCGTTCATCAGAAGGCCGCGAAGTACTTGTTCCTTATAGGGGCGATGTCGCGGCTACAGTGCAGGATTTACTAGGTGGAATACGTAGTACTTGCACATATGCAGGCGCAATTAGGTTAAAGCACCTTATGCGTTGTACAACATTTGTGCGTGTTACCAAGCAATTTAACGATATTTACGCAGAAAAATAGTATTTTGGCAATCATTTTCTTGACAAATTGTTAATAATGTTGTATAAATAGTTCTGTAAAATGCTTATAAAAGGTTTTACATATTATAAACTTGCTTAATAAGGAGAACAAAATGGCTAATAAAGTTATTGGTATCGATTTAGGTACCACAAATTCATGTGTTGCTATACTAAGCGGCAAAGATCCCCAAGTAATTGAAAACGTAGAAGGTAATAGAACTACACCTAGTATTGTAGCCTATACTGACGATGGTACACTTGTAGGTGTATCGGCAAAGCGTCAAGCAGTTACTAACGCAGAGAACACAATCTATGCGTCAAAGCGTCTAATTGGACGTAAGTTTAAATCAAAAGAAATCACACGTGATGCTAAAACGCTTCCATACAAAATTGTAGAAGCAAAGAACGGTGATGCGTGGGTAGAAGCAAAAGGTAAAGAACTTTCCCCACAACAAGTATCAGCAGAAGTATTAACCAAGATGAAAGAAACCGCTGAAAAGTATACAGGCTCAACTGTAACACAAGCAGTTATTACAGTACCAGCATACTTTAACGATGCACAACGTCAAGCAACTAAAGATGCAGGTAAAATTGCAGGACTAGAAGTTTTACGTATTGTAAACGAACCAACAGCGGCGGCACTTGCTTACGGACTAGATAAAAAAGAGTCAGGCAAGATTGTTGTGTATGACTTAGGTGGTGGTACATTTGACGTATCAGTACTTGACCTTGGTGACGGAGTATTTGAAGTACTTTCAACAAACGGTGACACAGCATTAGGTGGTGAAGACTTTGATGCTTTTCTTACACAATACATTGTAGACGAGTTTAAGAAAGAGTCTAGTGTAGATATTTCAACAGACAAACTAGCACTACAACGTGTACGTGAAGCGGCTGAAAAAACAAAGATTGAATTGTCAAGCACAACACAAACTGACATCAGTCTACCATTTATTACAGCAGATGCTTCTGGACCTAAGCACTTGAATTTAAAAATTACTCGTGCTAAGTTCGAAAGTCTTGTAGACGAACTAATCCAACGTTCAATTAAACCTTGTGAAACCGCTCTTAAAGATGCAGGTGTAAGCAAAGGTGATATTACAGACGTTGTACTAGTAGGTGGTATGACACGTATGCCTAAGGTACAAGAAACTGTTAAAACATTCTTTGGTAAAGATCCAAACAAAGGTGTTAACCCAGATGAAGTTGTAGCACTAGGTGCCGCAATTCAAGCAGGTGTATTAAGTGGCGATGTTAAAGATGTATTGCTACTTGACGTTACTCCGCTTTCATTGGGTATTGAAACACTAGGCGGTGTTACTACTAAACTAATTGAAAAGAATACAACAATCCCAACTAAACAATCACAAGTGTTTAGTACTGCGGACGATAATCAATCAGCAGTTACTATTAAGGTATTACAAGGTGAGCGTGAAATGGCTGTAGATAATAAAGAACTTGGTCTCTTTAATCTAGAAGGTATTGCACCAGCACCAAAAGGTATGCCTCAAATTGAAGTAACATTTGATATTGACGCAAACGGTATTGTTAACGTATCAGCAAAAGATAAAGGCACAGGCAAAGAACAAACAATCTCTATTAAATCAGACGGCGGCTTGAGTGATGCAGAAATTGAACAAATGGTCAAAGATGCAGAAGCAAATAAAGAGGCTGACAAACAAAAGAGAGAAGCCGTAGATGCTAGAAACAATGCTGACAGCATGATTAATAACGTTGAAAAACAAATGAAAGAACACGGTGATAAGTTATCAGCAGAAGATAAAACAAAGATAGAAACCAGTATCAAAAACCTAAAAGATTCTTTAAAAGAATCTAATGTTGATGATATTAAATCTAAAGTTGAAGTCTTAACACAAGATGCAATGAAACTTGGAGAAGCTGTATATAAAGCCCAACAAGAAGAAGCATCTAACTCTAACGAATCAAATAATGACAAAGATAACAAAGAAGATATTGTTGATGCAGAATATGAAGAAGTTGGAAAAAACTAAACCGAATTGTAGTTTTTGGAGGTATACAATATTGACTTTTATATCTAATTTTTGTATACTAATAAAAACTATGATAAATAAATGTGTACATGATAGGAGTTATTGTGTGCTAGGATGCCGAAAGGATCCGATTAATATAAATCTTGCTTAATAAAGGAGAAAAAACATGACAAGACTAACAACTCTAGACTTACCCTCAATACATAGACACTTTGTAGGATTCGACAATATGTTCCAAGAAATGGATCGTATGTTTGAAAACACTAAAAGCACAGGGTATCCACCATACAACATTGCACAGATCAACGAAGATGAGTATATGATCTCATTGGCTGTTGCCGGCTTTGGTATGGACAATCTTTCAATTGAGAAAGATAAGAATACACTGAAAATTGAAGGTACCGCTCCTAAAGGAGACGAAGAAGTAAATTACCTACACAGAGGTATCGGCGGACGAAACTTCCGTAGAGAATTTACTCTTGCTGAACACGTAGATGTTCACAATGCTGAACTTAAGAATGGTATGTTAAACATTCATTTGAAGCGTGAAGTTCCAGAAGAAATGAAACCTAAGAAGATTGAAATCAACTCAGGTTCTACAATCGAAGGAACTGTATCAGAAAAGTAAACAGTCTAGGGGGAGTGAAATATCTCCCCCAAACCAAGGAGCAATTATGATGACAGAAACAGTAAATGATGTAAAAATTGACGAGAAGATATCTATTGCCGCACAGATTCCGGCCAAGTATAAAGTTATTATGCTTAACGATGATTCGACACCACAGGATTTCGTCACCAGTATTTTGTGTTTAATTTTTAAGCACACTGAAGAAACAGCAAAAAAATTAATGCTAACCATTCATGAAGAAGGTTCAGCTGTAGTTGGCATATATACATTTGAGATAGCCGAACAGAGAGCGTTAGAAGCAACTACACTTTCTAGAGATAATGGCTTTCCGTTACAACTACGATTGGAACAAGAATGAGTAATTTAAAAGATCTAACATGGGAGCATCACAAAGATGCTGAACGTCAAGAATTTGTAAAGGTATTGATGAGTGGTAAAATCAATCCTGAATTATATGCAACCTACCTTTGGAACCAACATAAGAAATATGATTTATTAGAAGCACTAGCGGGTGCATTAGGTTTATTAGACGATTTACCAGATATTAGACGCAAACAAAAAATTGAAAAGGATTTCCTAGAACTATGGAAACTTGATTCGCCACCTACTATAACAAACAGCACAGCGCATTACATCAAGCATATGAAAGATATTATGACTGATCGTGATGCTATTATGGCACACGTTTATGTTTTACATATGGGCGATTTAAGTGGCGGACAAATGATTGCACGTAAGGCTCCAGGCAGTGGAGAAATGTATAAATTTGACACTGATAAAAAAGAACTGAAAGAATCGATACGAGCAAAGATTAATGACGATATGGCTGAGGAAGCAAAGTATTGTTTTACAGCATCAACAAATTTATTTAAAGAACTGATGGAGTTAGATATTGAGCCTTATTTGGAACAAGCTGATTGATTGTCAAGATGAAATTATATCAATCTTTGACGAAAGAGCTACAGAAATTAATGAACCCGGACTTGATTATTTTAATAGGCCCGATGGTGGTTGGGTTAACCGTGTTTGGGCTAATGATTCTGTTAGACGGGCACATATAGATGTAGTTGATGCCCGCGAGTCTAAAGGCTTGTGGATGATGCATGTATGCATTTTTCCAACACTAGACAATCCAGCACCTATATATGGCTTTGATGTAATTGCAGGCAAGAACAAAATGACAGGTGCATTTCATGACTTTTCACCTAGTTCAGATCCAGACCATCCTATGATACAAGGTTACTTTGAAAGTGTAGAACACTTTGTACCCGAGAAGCAACGTGAACTACCTGAATGGGCAAGAAATATTTTTACAGGAAAGATGCTTGCCGCAGGTAATGTAAAGACTGACGAAGAAGCAACAGAAATTATTAGAATAGCAACTGAAAACCTTCGTGCTTATTTTGATGAAGTTGGAGAAACAAAAGGCGAAGGCGATCAAGAATTAGTACAAGCCTCACAAGATTACTATTGTCATAATCAGCAACAAAATCCTCACACACCAAACGTTATGAAAAGTCTAGGACTTAACGAACAAGACGTAGATAAGTTCTGTACCGATATGTTGTTTCCTAAGATAAATACTCAGTAGGAGTATTAAATGCGTTACAGTGAAATAAAATTAGTTGAACAGAAGCTATTTGAATCTAATAGAGGCATAATTGGTGTTGTGTTAGATACTCAAGGCGGACGTGGCAAGAGCTTTATGAAGCCTGACGGCACAGAAGTACAAGCTGTAAATGCATGGAAATTTCCTTTAGATCCTGCATTGAAACGTTATGAGCCAAGTGATCCTAATCCAGAAGCGGCTGAAGACGATATAGAAAATTTACCAATTGATAAACAATTTGAAGCAGAGCTAAAGCAAGAAACACAATTAACACCTACAAATATAAAATGGGCAAGCGGACAAAAACCTGCAACAGGATTCTGTGCATTAGTTGTAGAATTAAAAAGCGATAAAGGCAGAGAATTTGTAGGCAAGTATTTTGCAAAGAAGGATCAAGCAAGTCATATATTTTGGCAGGTAACTAAGTTTGTTGCTGATATGAAAACAATAGGACTTGACTTTACAGAAAAAAGATCTGCTACAGCAACAGGAGTAAGTGGTGCTGTAAACCTAGGTCCTAGAGAAGTAGGCATAACTGATAGAGTAATTAACATTAACAACCTAATCAAAGAAGTTGAAAACGGTGTTAAGAATCAAGCAAAGATAGGACCAGAAGAAAAAATTGCTGTTGTTGAATTGCTAGAAAATTTAGGTGGACAAAATACTGTAACAATCAATCCAGAATACAAAGCAAATTACGAAGTACAGTTTGGAGAAGTAGCTGCTCCGTTGGCAATTACAAAAGGTGTAAATGTTTCTGGTGCAATACAAGATGCAGAAGCACAGTTATTGAATCTATTAGATCCAGGTACAAAATTTATGTCTATACAGCAAGTTGAATTTCCTGAAAACATTGCTGAAAAACTTATTGATAGTTATTTGATAACACCAAACGGAAGTAAAGTTGGTGTTAGTTCAAAAGACAAAAAAGGCGGCGCGGCTGCAAGTATTACATCTATTATTGAAACAATGAATAACAAGATGGATATCATCAAAGACCGTGTTCCTACTTTTGAAGATAGATACGAAATGTATATCAATATAATGAAGATTATTGAAAACTCAACAGGCAAGAACGTAGCATTCAATGTAGCGGCAGAGATGGGACTTATTACACCGCAAGTAGCAGAAGAAGCATACAACGCAATGATTGCAGGTCCTAACGATATGGAAACACTAAAAGCTATCGATGGCGGCAAGTATTATGCAATGACTGTTGAATGGCCAGGCTATAATCCTAAACCTCATCCTATGTACCAATTACACTATCATGCTTGTGCAAGTTTAGCAAGACAAGTATGTGATAAGTTTAATGAAAACAAACAAGAAGTTTATAGCTTCTTTGCTACAGTGCTAGAAAGTTCTAACATGATACAGGTTATGTCAGCACTTACATTAAAAGCTGATCAAGCATCGTTTAGTAATTTCAATGTAATATATCCACCAACTTTTGACGGTGACATTAAACTAGAAGCAGGAAGTTATTTCTATGCTACTAAACCGCCAGCAGGTTTTACCTTCAAAATTAAATAATTCCGTATTTTTTCATTTTAGCAATTAAACAAGTTCTGCCTATATTCAACATATCAGCCGCTTTAGTTTGATTACCATCTACAGCTTCTAGGGCATTTTCAATACAACCACGCTCAAGCGTTTCTAGTTGGTTGTTCAAGTCTGTCTTATAAACAACAGGCACAGCAGGAAATGCTTCGTCTAAACTTTGCCATAATGCATCTTGTTCTGTTTTATAGTCCATAATATATTTATAAACATTAACGTGGTGTAAAAAAATTTACACCATTCGATAAATACATATAGCAGAACGTGAGGAAAAAGCAAACAAGATAAATACAAGTGAATAGGGAGTAACAATGAAATTACGAATTTTAATCACTGGTTTTTTAATGTTATGTTCGACAAGCGTTAGTGCTGAACTTACATGGGGCTTTAAATCACCCGCATTCCATTATGGAAATGGTTATTCATCACACGTTTTAAGTGTTGAACAACTACAACATAATAGAAAGCAAGATTTAGCAGATAAGGCAGAAGCAGAGGCAAAGAGATTAGAACGTGAATTAGAAAATACTACCCTAAACAAGTTTATTAAAAATGTTGAGTCAAGAATTTACGCAACATTAAGTAAACAAATGGTAGATAGTATGTTCGCTGATTGTGGCGATACGTGTGCAAACAGTGGAACAGCTGAAATCGAAGGCTCACAAATATCGTGGGTCAAAGACACAACGACAGGAGAAATTACGCTAACTGTTATTGAAGAAGATGGAAGCACTACAACTATCGAGATACCAGGATCAGGGAATTTTAACTTTTAATGAAACGTTTTATAATTCTAATAGGCATGTTACTGGCACTTGCAGGCTGTAGTAACACTATGCAACAGTCGCTGGCAATCAAAGAGAACGCAGGTCCTCCGAGAATACAACCAGCACCGTTAGCAGAACGTATGCTACAAGTTCCTGAGCTAGATGGCAAGAAAATGACAGTTGCAGTTTACAGTTTTCAAGATAAAACTGGACAACGTAAGCCAGCAGACAATATTGCTAATCTATCTAGTGCAGTAACACAAGGTGCAGAAGTTTGGGTTATAAAGGCATTATCAGAAGTAGGCAATGAAACCTGGTTCGAAGTAGTTGAACGTGTGGGAATGGACAATCTGATCAAAGAGAGACAGCTGATCCGCAACACACGTCAAGCATATGAAAAAGATCTACCTAACGGTCCCCGCGAATTGAAGCCAATGGTTTTCGCTGGACTGATATTAGAAGGCGGTATTATCGGATATGATAGTAACGTAGCAATAGGAGGAGTTGGAGCAAGGTATTTAGGAGTAGGCGCACAAACTGAATACAGAGTTGATACTGTAACAGTTGTAATGAGAGTAGTAAGTGTAAGTTCAGGCAAAGTATTATTGAGCATTGCGACAGAGAAAACAATAGCAAGTTCAAGGTCCGGAGCGGATATATTTAAGTTCCTTGATATGGGAACAAAGTTAATAGAGTCAGAGACAGGTTATTCTGTTAACGAACCAACAAATTATGCTGTGAGAGCAGCTATTGAAGCAGGCATAGTGCAGTTGGTTTATGAGGGTAAAAATAAAGGACTTTGGAAGTTCAAGGATAAAACATATAAAGGGGCAATGCCAAAAGTAAGGCCTCTACCGATGAAGCAGGCTTTAAAAAAATGGCCAAATGACAGGCTATACTGCGACAAAGTAGATTTGTGTTATCCGGTACAATCCAAAGATAATAACACGAGGGACAAAAATGATAAGAAAGTACATCAATAGCTTTTATGCTTTAGTGCTTGCATCAATACTACACTTAACTCCAGTCATGGCAAATGATATCTACATTGAACAAGTAGGCGACACACTTGATTTAGATATAACCCAAGATGGAACAGATAACGTAATTGGTACTAGTACTACTGACGTAAACTTAGACGGCGATACAATGACATTCGCTATTACACAAACAGGATCGTTAAACACAATAGTTGCAGACATACAAGGTGGCACCTACACAGGTACATGGGCATTTACTGGAGATTCAAACGCAGTAGATTTAAGTTGTGATAGCACAAGCGGAACAAACTGTGAAAACGTAACACTTAATATTACTACAACAGGTGATTCAAACACATTTGACTTTAATGTAGGTGATACAGCTGATGCTGACGGTGCAGACATTACATTTACCATCACAGGAGACGGTAACGTAATTGAATCTGATGTTGACGGCAAGAATGCAGACATCACAGTAACTATGAACAATAGTGCGAGTACAGCTACAGGCGGTGCTACAAGCGGACTACTAAGTTCAAGCGGTTCAGGTAATGTAGTTGACATTGACGTAGACGGTGACGGAAGTACAGGACACACTATTAATTTAGATATTACTGGCGGTGGAAGTAGTTACACAGTTACACAAAGTGGGATTAACGACAACACAGTTGATGCTGACTTCTCGGGTGATAACCAAGACGTTGACATAACACAAAGCGACTAAGGAATGTGGATGGCTCCGAACAAGTACACATGGATTCTGCTCCTAGGTTTGATAGTAATAGCACTATTAGCCAGCCCTGCTCATAGTAAAGTAGGTGAGATAGGACAGATCAAAGGATCAGGTGTACTTGAACGTGAAGGTGACATTGTTATTGACGGTAATGCTGGCGTAGGTGTTCTAAGCATGGACGAAGCTGTTACAGCAAATGGTACTATGCGTATTGACTTTGTTGACGAAACTCGTGTCGAACTAACACAACAATCTAGATTAGTAATTGATGAATTTGTATATGACCCTGCAAATGACGTGGGGTCTCTGTCAATCAAAGCGTCATTAGGAACAGTTCGTTATGCAAGTGGACAAATTGCCAAAAAATACAAACAAAATGTTAAGATAAGAACACCAAGTGCAACTATTGGTGTTCGTGGTACTGACTTTATAATGGTTGTAGATGAAATGGGTGGAAGCATGATAACACTTTTACCAAGTTGTGATACAGCAGGTATGTGTTACACAGGAGAAATTGTTGTTGAAACTGATGCAGGTTTTGTAGTTCTTAATCAAGCATTTCAAGCAACAGCAACAGTACACGGTATGAGAAAACCAACACCTCCGGTCGTACTAGACATAAATGAAGATATGATTAACAACTTACTAATACTAAGAAAACGGACACCTATAGATGAATATGCTGAAGAAGAAATGCAAAGACGTAGAAAATTAGCTGACTTCTTAGGTGTTGACTTTTTAGAGTTTGACGGGCTAGAAGGTGATGCTCTTAAAGACAGTATTGAAGGGATATGGAAAACAGCTCTTGACGAAACAGATTACATGTTGGCTGACATGCTACATGATATGTTAGACAAGTTAAATGAAGCATTAGCGGCATTATTTAAAGATGAATTACAAAGACAAAATGAGAGATTATTATCTAACGTTCCAGTAGTAGGATTTGATCCTAACACACAAATTAGATTAGATAAAGAAGAGCCGCATTGGATATGGCAACGTGAAGACTTTGAACAGGGTGGCTTTATTAGAATGAGATTAAATACTAGACACGATTATACACTAGATGTACAACAGGGGGATTTCTTTCTATATGACTATAGATTGGGTAGCGAAGGCACTAATAGCATTACTATTATTCAAACCAACAACTAGTTGGGCCAACGAAATATATATTAACCAAATTGGTGATGACGTCACTGTGACTATTACACAGGATGGCAATAATAACAAGATTGGTGATTTGAATAATCTATCAAATAAAGGTTTGTTAGGAAGTTATGGCGTTTCTACATACACTTATTCACAAACAGGCAACAATAATACGCTTGGAATATACAATGCTGATATAGGTGATAGTAGTAGCACTCTTACACAGACTGGCGATAATAACGATGCTGTAATAGATTGTCACGGCGAAGACTGCACAATGAGCGTAACACAACTAGGTGATGGTAATGATGCTCACGCTGAAACTGGCAGTAGTTACAGTGATGATGGCAATACAATTATAATATACCAAAAAGGTGATTCCAACGAATCGTATGCAGAAGCCGACGGAGACAGCAATGACTTAGACAGTCATCAAGAATCAGACAATAACTTTAGCCGTGTTGTAGTATCAGGAAATAACAATGTTGTTAATGCTTGGCAAGGCAAGCACGATGATGGAACTGTTGATACAGACGAAACTGGTGATCACGAAGTATATTGGACTGTTACAGGCAATAATAATATTTTAGACAGTTATCAAACAGACACCAACAGAGCCGCAGGTGGAGGTGCTGGACATCATATAGCAAACGTAGTAAATGGTGATAACAATGGTGTAACACATACACAAATGGGCAAAGCAGGACACGATGGTTTTATAGAAATTACTGGTGACAATAATAATGTCGATTTACTCCAACGTGGTAACGGTGGACAACAATGGGCAGACATAGAGCTTACAGGTGACGATCATACAGTCAATGCTGATCAACGTGGCACTATGGCACACTCATTTGCAGTTGATTTAACAAACAGTGGAGGTGCTTATTCAGTCACTAGTACCCAAACTACTAACAACACAACCACAAGCAAAACATACAGCCTTACAGGTTCTTGCACAAATGCAAACGGTTGTTCGGTAACCGTTAGTCAAAACTAAATACTACTGACAGAGGGCAGACTGTCAGAAAGTAGGGCAAATTGATAGATCCATTCACAGCCGTAGCCGCGGCAACAACGGCATTCAACACAGTCAAGAGATTTGTTGCTGCTGGACAAGAATTCGAAAACGTTATGGGCCAAATGGGCAAATGGTACACCTCAGTATCTGATTTCCGTAAAGGTCAACAACTCCAAAAGAAACCACCAATATTTAAAAAACTACTAGCCGCAGGTTCAGTTGAAGAAGAAGCACTTAATCTATTAATCCATGAAAAGAAAATTATGGAGATGGAAAAAGAGTTACAAACAATGTTGAACATGCGTTTTGGTTTTGGAACATGGGATGAGCTAAAAGAAATGCAACGTAAGATTAGAGCTCAACGTGAACGTGAAGTTTATAGACAAGCAGAAGCACGACAAGCATTTGTAAATGGTGTTGCTATTATATCATTACTGTTAGTATGTAGTGGAATGGTTTTTGGCTTGTTTTATTTTATAGCAAAGGCAAAAGGAATGATTTAAATTGAAATATGTCTACAAGAATTTAGTATACGATAATAGGGATAGCAAAGGATTATTATATAGAGATGGTAAACTTTTGTTTATGGGAAATACTTGGAGTGGCATAATGCAATTTATATCATACAGCGGCAACGCTGAAGAAGTACGAGAAATGTTTAAATCACAACTTGAACAGCGCGAACAAATAAAATTTAAAGCAGAATCAAAAAAGCCAAAAGACCCAGAACCAATTAAAAGAGAAGAACCAAAAAAGGAACCAGTATTAAAACGGTCAAGAGATGCTAGGAAATTAGTACGTTGATACATGCCTTTATGTTAATTGTGTTGATAGCAGACGTTCAACAACCATCACCTATGTATTTTAGGAGTATAGATGTATGTCAATACTATGCTAAACGAATACCAAGACAATATGGAAACTATTCACACAGTTACTTAGTACCTAAAGAACATAGGATTACAGCATATTGTAAACCTGTAAAAGTTCAAGACGGACCTAACATATACGACCACTAACAATAAATACAGTATGACAAAGTATATTACACATTGGGCTGTAGCATTTGTTACAGCTTTTATTATGATAGGTTTTCACTACAATGATAGTTCTGTAGTAGAAACGCTCCGGCTGAAGCAATTTGATATACTTCAAAACACAGATCAGCCTATGTTGTCCCAAGATGTTGCTATCGTTACTATCGACGAGAGCGCCATTGAAAAGTACGGTCAATGGCCTTGGAAGCGTGACGTTCTTGCAGATATAATCTGGAAGCTTCGCGAAGCAGGTGCTGGTATCATTGTGATGCCTATAATTATGTCAGAGCCCGATAGACTAGGCGGGGACATAGAGTTAGCCGAAGCACTTGCAGGAAATGGCGTAGTGATTGCTCAAACAGGATCTACACAAGCCAATCGCAACTCGGTCCCGCGAGGAATTGCGAAGATAGGAGACCCACTGCCATACATGTTTGAATGGCCGGGAATGTTGGGACCTATACCATTGTTAGGAGATAATGCCGACGGTGTGGGCGTGTTGAACACGAATCCAGAAATCGACGGTGTGGTAAGAAGAGTACCACTCCTGATGCGTGTCGGTGAGGATACGTATCCCGCTTTAGCAGTGGAGGTTATTCGAGTTGCTACAGGAAAGCCTAGCTATCAAGTTAAAGAAGCTGGTGGCGGAATTGAAGCAATAAGAGTACCAGGTTATCCTATAATTAAAACTGATCCAAATGGTCAAATATGGTTACGTTGGAATAAACAATTTAACGAAGTAAGTGCAGCAGACGAAGAAGCATTTTGGCAGTTAGAAGGTAAGACAGTTATAGTAGGAGTAACCGCAGAAGGCATAGGTGGTTTAATCGCTAGTCCAACAGGACCACAAGCAAACTATATACCAGCGGCAGTAACACTACAGACAGTAATAGACGGAGATCAAATTCAACGTCCTTACTGGGCATTCTTGGTGGAGTTGATCACAACAGCAGTCTTGGGCATAGCCCTTGTGCTAGTTGGACGATTTGCACCTTACTGGTTAGCTGGAGGCAGTATAGTTGTATTTGTGGGAGGACTCGCCTATGCTGTTTATTATGCTTGGACAACACACTTGTATTTGCTTGACGCAACTATGCCAATAGTAACAGTAGTACTAGTTGGATTACATGCAGTGTTTAATAGATTTGTTTCAGAATACTTCCAGAAGCAAGCGATAAAGAAACAGTTCGCAGGGTACGCATCACCGACAGTTGTGCGTATGTTACAAGAGAATCCTGCTCTAATCAAAGACGGTATGAAGAAAGAAGTTTCAATTTGTTTCTCAGACCTAAGAGGCTTTACACCATTAGGTGAATCATTCGGAGATGATGTTAAAGGCCTAACTAAAATTATGAATGGCTATATGGATGCAATTACGCAACCTATATTAGATGCAGACGGCATGGTTATTAAATACATTGGCGATGCAAGTATGCATGTTCACAATGCACCTATTGATGATCCCGATCATCCTAAGACGGCAGTTCAATGTGGATTAGATATGTTAAAAGCAGTGGAGAAGTTCAATGAAAAAATTACAAGCGAAGGAAGACCGCCTGTGGGAATGGGGGCCGGGATCAATACAGGGCTTGGCTACCTTGGAGAGATGGGTAGCACACAAAGACATTCGTACGATGTACTCGGAGACTCAGTCAGCACAGCTGCAAGAATCGAAAGTAAATGTAAAGAATACGGATGTGTCTTACTAGTAGGAGATGCAACGTATCAACAAACTAAAGACAATTTCTTTTATCTTAAAATAGATGACCTAGCAGTCAAAGGTAAAACTGTAGGCATTGGTATTTGGACAGTATTGGATAATTCTAAGCCAGCGTGGCGAACAGCAAAACGTAAGCACGAAGAAATGCACGAGTTTTACAAAGCACAAAAGTTTGATGAGGCAATTGCCAGTTGTAAATTACTACACAACCACTTTGATGAAAAGATGTCAGCATACTACGATATGTGGATTGAGCGTTGTGAATACATGAAAACACAAGACTTACCTAAAGACTGGAATGGAGTATTCATTGCAACAACAAAATGATGATTACATAATGGACTTAGAAGACAAAGTTCTTAATCTTAAAAGACGCATTCGCGAAATGAAAATGAGTATGGCAGGTGAACTACCTAATGGACGTAAAGAACCTAAATTAAATATTCCTGTGCAACGTGTTCCTACACACAGTGATGTTGATAAATTAAAAGCTAAGTTACTCGGACGTAAGTGACTTTCTATATTCTTCCCAATAAGCTAAACGCTCATTAGTACTAAGTCTCTTTGCTTCGTGTTCTTTGATTTTTGCTATGTAGTGTTCCATTGGAATTTTCACATTTGCAGACGGTACATACGTCATTTACACACTCCTTACAATCTGGTTCGTAACAGTGACACCTATGTCCGCAACTCTTACAGTGGCGAATAGAGCCTATCAATCTTTTTTACCCGTTGAGTCAAAAGGATCATTTGTTATGTCTGTGTATTTAGATACTATTGCTTCTAGTTCAGCTCTACGTGCTTTATCTAACTTGGCTTCATGTTCAAGCACCATACTTAATTTTGTATTCAAACGTATAATATCATTGTCTAACATACGCACACGATCCACTAGTTTAATAAGCGTACCCATTGTTTCGCCTATAACAGGATCAATTACTGTTGTAACCCATGTCCATATAAAGAAGATAAAGTAACCCATGCCCATTGCGGCAATAATTGGAAACCCGTAATCACTAACTATTGCACCTAGATCCACTAATCTCTCCTCGCATCGTCTTTACCTTCGTTAGCGGCAATTCTATCTACGTTTGGTTTAATGTGTAGTGCATGGCTTAACAGTGCATCAATCTTGACCAAGTCATTGTTCATTGTTTGAACACGATTGTCTAGAGAACCAATAATACCTTTGAGTGTCTTTACACTATCAGTAACGCCAGCTAGTATAAATTTAAGAGTTAGAAAGACAAACCCCCCGGTTGCTATTGCTCCTGCAATTGGAAAACCGACATCTGATACTATTGTTAAAAAGTCCATATTAGTGCGCCCTCACGCTCTGCTTAATATTATTTAGCCATAAAGTGTGTATAAAATTAATACTCCAAATAAGTACTAGTATGAAAACAGATATTATTGGCGAAGCAGCAAAGATCATTGAGGATAACCCAGTTGTCTTTGATGAAGAATTTTTACTTGATATATTAAAGATCCGTTTTAGATGGCCTAAGAAAAGTATAGAAGTTATTAGTAATTTTGGTAATTCTAGCGAAGACTTTTTCGACTTTAGGTACCAGTCTCTGATATTTGATAAATGGTATGAGTTGTATAGTAGAGGCTTTACAACTATGTTAAACAACTGTTTAGATATACATCCTGATATGCGTAAACTTGAAACCTTATTGTTACATTATATAGGTGAAATGCCAACGGGCAATATTTACATGAGTTCAGGTACAACGGTCAACAGACCGAGTTTTGACCTACACCGTCATGAATACAATGTAGTTTCAACAAGTATATACGGAACAACTAAATGGCTGCTTGATCCAGAAAATCAGTTTTCAAGGCCATTAGATATTAAACCGGGTGATCAAGTTATTATACCAGCAAACACACCACATGCCTGTATAGATGCACCAGAAAAAAGATGTAGCTTAACTATCTGTCTCGGTTGACAAAAACAAAAAATAGTGTTAAAATAAAGAAAATAGGAGAACAATTATGATTGAAGGTTTCAAAGTACCTTGCACCATGTTTAAAATGAGAGTTCGCGATGAATCAATTGGCGGACCTAATCCTTTCCGTTGGGAAGATGTAACAAGCGACCAATTACTTAAAGGTAAAAGAGTAGTATTGTTTAGTTTGCCAGGAGCGTTTACGCCAACCTGTTCTACTTATCAACTACCAGGCTTTGAGGAAAACTACGATAAGATACGCAATGCAGACATTGACGAAGTATATTGTATTTCAGTTAATGATGCGTTTGTAATGAATGCTTGGGCAAAACATCAAAAGATACAAAATGTAAAAGTAATTCCAGACGGTTCTGGAAACTTTACACGTTTTATGGGAATGTTGATTGGTAAGAACCATTTAGGCTTTGGATTACGTTCATGGCGCTATATGTGTGTAATCAATGACGGAGTAGTTGAGAAATGGTGGCAAGAGCCAGGCATTAACAATAACGGTGACGATGATGATCCGTACGAACAGACTACGCCTGAAAATTGCTGTGCATATCTAGAGAATAGATAAATGCAAGTCCACGAGTACTATGATTGGAATAATTTAATTCCAGAATCCGTTAGAAATACAATGTGTGATGACATTAACAATGTTATTGCAGAAGGTCATTATTGGAAGAATAGTCCTCCTTACCAGACAGACATTAACATTTTTGGCTTACCGCATGACCGATGGATAAACCTAAAGATGAGTTTCATTTGGTCATGCTTTGCCTTTATGGGCAGAGAAGCACAAATAAAAAGTGTTAAGAGTTGGGGATACAAAACTAATTTAAGTACTCAAGAAGATAGAGACATTTATTGGCATCAACATTTACGTGAAGGATCACAAGTTGTCAGCGGAGTGTACTATCTAAATTTACCAGATCCTAGCGTTGACATAGCAACGTCAGGCACAGAATTAGCACCAAATGGTGTTGATAAAAAAGGAAAGTATTTTGCAGAAATGCGTATAGGCAACTGGATAATCTTTCCAGGGAACACTTGGCATCGTCCGGGTGTATTAACTTCTAACAACAATAGATTTATTGTAGCAGCCGATATGGAGATATAAATGGCAACTTCAGAAGAAAAAACAGAACTAGTTGAAACACTCAAAGGTCCACGATTTTATCGTATTATGCTTTGGGGCTATGGCGGAGAGTCAGAGTATATGGAACTTACTAAAGAACAATACGAGTTTTGGAATTCACATAACGAAGAACATGGCGATGGTGATGGTGTAAATTATTGTACGAGTGCAGAAGACGGAGACTTTGATTTTGAAAACATCGAAGAGCTACCTGAAGAAATGCAATTCCTTAAAGATCCTGAAGAAGACTATAGTTCAAGTTGGTATGAAGCACCAACTAGTTTTGCACATCAATATGGTATTGATTACAATAATGCTAGACTTACTATCGAAGAAGTTTCTAGTGAAGAATATCAAGCAGAAGTTCTAAACGAAATAGTAGACGGCGAAGATCTTCCTGAATATGTAAACAAACTAGAAGAAGATAATAACTATGAAATAGAACTTACCCAAATGGATGCACACGAAGCTCAAGAACCAGAGTATGTAGCACAGATGTACAGTGCAGAAAAAGGTACATTCTTTGAAGGTATAATTGAAACTGTAGGCGCTTTTGATCCTAAGAAATTAAAGATCAGTACAACAGAATATCTTAATGGAGATGATACTGTTGAAGGTATAGAATATGACGGCGTTGAAATTGATAACGGCGGCGGCGATACTAATGGAAAAGGTTATAGCTTTTCGGTTTGGAAGAATGTATAGTAACTTCTATAAAATCACTTAAAAATATAAAATGTGTAGCAAGTTCTTCAAACAGATTGCCGTACATTGATGAATAAGATCCTATACCTATATTTGTATAGTAACTCCTATTCAACCCTTTTCGTTTACCCATGTTAGGAAAAACTCCTGATACGAAAAGACATGTATCTCCTAGAGACTTTGCATCTTTGCGTGAATCTATTGTGAGATATTTTTCGGCAAAACTAGTGTCAGGAAGAAAGTCAGGATGTTCAACGTGGTGGGCAAGAAGCATAACGATATATGCCTCAAGATGATCAGGAAGTTCATAACCATGCGTATCTTGAGTGTCGCGTACTATGCCATAGAAGGCATTGGTATATGCGTCCTTCATATAAATATTTATCTAAGGAGACACCATGAATAAATTAGAATTCAAAGTAGAAGATATCTTTCAGGATATACCTGATACAAATCAAATGACAATGAAAATTCCAGACGAGATAATGAAAATGCAAGGATGGAAAGAAGGGGATAATCTTAGAATAGAATGGGGAGATAAAGGAACTATTCGTATAGAAAAAATAGACGAGTTACCAAAACCGGAGAAAAATGAGTAAAGAAGGAATCATAGAAGTAGAGGGTAAAATAATAGAAGTTTTACCAAACCAAATGTTTAATGTAGAACTGACTAATAAACACAAAATTGTGTGTTATACTGGGGGCAAAATGCGTAAAAATCGTATTAGAATTGTAGCAGGGGACAAAGTCCAAGTAGAAATGAGCCCTTATGATATGGGCAAAGGGCGTATAATTTACCGTATGTAAACCAAAATACTTGACTTCATAGTAGTTTTAGTGTATAATGATTACACAATTAGGAGTTATTATGTTTGTAGAAGTCTTTGGCGGATCTAAATCACAAAAATATCATACTAAACGTATGGTAGAATTTTGTGCTAAAATGTTGATGCCGCGATTACATAATTTAGATATAACTGTAAATTTGACAAAGCCAAAAGGTGCTATGGGGTATTGTCTTGAGTTAGACGACAAAAGGACTTTTGAATTAGAAATTGATCGCACACAATCTTTAAGACAACTACTAGAAACAATAGCACATGAAATGGTACATGTTAAGCAATATGCAAGACGTGAACTAAATCCTAATAAAGAAGTTTGGATGGGCAAAACATATAACCCCGAAAAAACAAGCTATTGGGATCTACCCTGGGAAATAGAAGCACATGGTAGAGAAGTAGGTTTGTTTATACGTTATTGTGAACAACATAATCTAGCAAAACAAAAATGGACTCAAATACCATAAATATGTACAAGGAAATTTATGCCTAAATATGATAGTTGGAACAGTGCAGATGCAGTAGACAGAGCATTACTTGATAACGACATTCATTATCTCAACGGTGAAATTACCCATGAAAATGTTAGCGAAGCAATAAAATGGATTATAAGTTGTAACCTTACAAAAAAACCTAAACGTGTGTTAGAACTATACATTAATACTACAGGCGGCGACTTATACGAAATGTTTGCACTGATAGATATAATGAAAAGTAGCTATCATCATATCAGCACAGTTGGAGTTGGCGCTATTATGAGTGCAGGCTTTTTAATATTTGCAAGTGGTTCACAAGGTTATCGTTATATTGGTAAGAACACAGGTATAATGAATCACCAACACTCAGATAGTTTAGATGCTAAAATGCACGACATAAGAGCTCAAATGAAAGAGAATCAAAACTGTGAAGCACGATGTTTGCAGATTCTTAAAGAAGCAACAGGAATGACTGTACAAGAAGTACGTAACAAGTTTATAAAAAATCCCTCAGACCAATATTACACAGCAAAACAATTGGTTGACTTAGGTATAGCAGACGATATATTATAGGTTGACATCAGTATAGTTTGAAGCTATACTGTTTATATAATAGTTAGGCAATCAAAGGCATTCACATGAACACCATTTATCAATATACTACAAAAAGCCAAAGTAAACGTAGTATTGCATTTGACGGCGAGGTTTTTCCTGTACGACTCAAAGTAGGCGAAACAATGTTAACAGCCGATGAACGAATTCAGCAACAGGATAGCACAAGTAACTCAGAAAAACTAGAAAAGATATTTGAACGTTCTGTGCCTGCTCATATAACAGACCATGTTCTACACAAAGCTCTGCAACGTAATGGTTATTTACGAAGTAGAGATGATAAAAATCGTGAATGGTTTGACTTTCCTGATTGTGATACAGCAAAACAAGCAAGCCATACTGTAAGGTCTGTGCTTAACAAAATTATTAACGGTGTTGAGGCATTAGAAGATTGGTCTAGTTTTGAATACCAACAAAAAATTATTGACTGGGCTGTAGAACGTAGTAAAGTTTCGAACGATATACTTGTAAATGCTATAATGCGAGCAGGCAAGTGTCGTATTAGTTATGAGATTGCTAGATCCTTAGGTGCAAAGAAAATACTTATTGTTACAGCTAAAGTTGGTGTAAATGATAGTTGGGCAAGTTTGCTACCTGGTGGTGAAGAAAACCATGTAGACTATGCTGGATGGAAATATCACAATTATAAAAAAACTAAAAGCCTTGAGTTTGAAGGCACTGACGTAGTATTTGCAAGCCTTCAGTTTATTAACAAACACATGGGTACAAGTAACAAACTTGTAAATCAAATTTTTGGTACAGAGTGGGATTGTGTATTCTTTGATGAACAACACTATGCAACTACAACAGATAACACACAACGTCTTTGGAATAATCTTAAATTTAAACTTAAGGTTGAACTAAGTGGCACACCTTATAAGACTATGTTGAGTGGGCGATATAATGCCGAAGATACTTATAACTTTGATTATATAGACGAACAAACAATAAGAAAACAATTACTAGACGCAGGCGAAGATAATTTTTTGACACAACAGTTTCGCAAACGTGCAGATATCAATTATGCTCTTGTAAATGTACCTAACAAGGTAAAAGCATACTTAGGTGACGAAGGCTTTACATTTGCGAAACTATTTGCAACAGAAGATGGTGTGTTTAAAAATGTTATGGGTGTTACAGAATTTGTAAACTTTTTAGTTAAAAATTATAAAAAACCACCTAAAAGATTTGCGAATGTTGCTGACCAATTGAGCAGACATACATTGTTTGTACTTCCTGATAATGTAGAGGCAATAGGATTGTTTGCAAAAGCATTACAAAAACATCCTTTCTTTACCAAACGCAAGATTATTAATGCAAGTGGCAAAGGTGTAAAAAGTATTGCACAAGTTAAAGAAGCAATCAAACGTAATGATCACGAAGGTGGTGCAGGTACTATTACACTTACTTGTGGAAGATTCTTAGAAGGCACAACAGTACCTGAATGGTGGAGTGTACATCAAATTAACAATGATAAAAGTGCAAGCGATTACTTTCAAGGAAGTTTTCGTTGTAAGTCTCCAGCAGATCAAAAAGAAAGTGTTGTTGTATTTGACTATGCCCCAGAAAGATTTGTTAGTGTAGTATATGATTATTGTGAACGAACAGCTGATGCAACTAACAAAACTACTGAGAGTGTAATTAGTGAATGGTTAGCCGTAAGTGATGTTTATGATTACGATGGCAATAATTGGAACATACTTACTGGTGCAGAAATAAGTAGACGCTTCTTAGCAGACATTACTAATCATATCGATCGAATTGGTACGTGTATTGATAGTAGTGCAATTGATATTAATATTATAGAACTATTACAAGATAAAAAGAAAGATGCCAATAGTCATAAGAGTTCAACTCAAATGAATTCAAATGAGATTGAAGAAGGCACAAATAAAAAACGTAGTTCAACAGGTGAAAAAAATAAAAGTACAGAGCAAGATGATGTAGCTGTCACAGTACAACGAATAAGGTATAGCCTAAAGCAAATTTACAAACTTGCTGATATAGCATGGGCAAATGATTTCGTCTTTGAAAAAATACAGGACGTAGTTAATTTAGAAAATGACATTGTTACACAAGTAACAGGTTTGACAACAGAAGAATGGTCAGCTATAATGGATACTATTAACACAGTATCAGCAAATAGAGCATTGGGACAATATTATGACTACCAATAATATTAACAAACGTCTTAAACAACTACAGGCTTACGATAGTTCTGGATCACAAACTATTATAACTGAAGTATTTGCTAAAAGAGCAATCGATGTGTTAGATGTAAATTTATTAGAAGATCCTAGTACAACTTATTGCGATCCGCAATGCGGTAGTGGCACATTGTTGATGTACTTAGCACAACGTCTTATGCAAACACTAGAAAAAATTATTCCAAATGAAGCAGAACGGGCAGAGCATATTTTTTCAAAGCAAATATTTGCTAGTGATATAGATAGTCTGCAAACAATGGTTTGTAAAACTAATTTTAAAAAAGCATTAGATGATAAGCATGCACAAGTTAATGTTGTACAACAGTCCTACGAAGCTGTACAAAGCCCGTACAGCGTGATTATAAGTTCTTTAGACTTTGCAACTACAAATAAATTTGTAGATCATTTTAGAACCATTTGCGATAATGTATTGGTATTGACAAGACCTAATAAAAATAGATATACACGTAATAGTATTAACCAAATTTCTAAATATAGGTTTTTAGGTGTCACCGCTAGTATAACACCTATTTGTGCTATGTACTTTAAACCAAAGACTGATAACAAAGTTGAATTCATTACAGATAACGAAAGTGTTATTGTTGATGATCCTAAATATCTTCCAGGGCATAATTTAAAATCATATTTGTATGCAGAAGAAATATTACACAGCGAGTTTGACACCTTTGATGCTAACTATGGTTCTTACTATATCAATCATCCTAATATTGTTAACAATCCTGGTGAAGTAGAATTAATATTTCAAGTTGGTAGAGAAGGCGGCCCTTTTAGAAAAACTGTCGGCGTAGATAAAAGTATTATTACACCAAGAGAAGGTGTTGGTATACACAAAGTAGTTATTAGTAAAAATGGTAATCGTTCAGCAAAAAGTATTTTAAAGTATGCTGAACCTAAATACGGTACAGGCCACAATGCAATATGGATCCAAACTCAATCAAAACAAGAAGCAGATGAAATAATTACTTATTACAACAGTCCACAAATTACAAGACTTATAATGAGCTTGAAAGAAACAAGTCCAGCAAACGGAAAATCTTTTTGGACGAAGATTCCTCATTACAAGCACAAGGACAAGATAAAAAAGATATATGACAAGTACTTTAATTAATCAATATTACACACACATTTGCAATGAATGGAATGTAACTCCTACTAGCGAAAAGTATACAGGCTATGAACACGTAGAAGATACACTCAAAACATATACAAAAGATCGATGGGAATCTGCAGATGAAGCAGGCAAGGACATTATTGTAGATGAAGTATTTGATATCTATAGAAGCGTAAATGTTATTCCTATCACATACTTTACACTAGAAGGTTGTAAACAAGAACTTAAAACTATTAGTACAAAAACACATTCAGTTGAACAAGGCAAAATAAGTGTAGGGAATACAGCAGGACAAAACTTCAGTAGGTTTTGGTTTCCTAACATGCAAGAAGCATACACCCGCAAAGACAAAATGGTAAGTATGCGAGCAAGATTCTATGATGACACAAGACTAAAACGTGCAATAAGTTTTTGTTACAAATACAGAGATGAAGCAGAAAAAAGTGTACTACCAGCAAACATACGCAGAGCTTTAGATTTAGTCAGTGGAGGCACTATTGCAAACTTTAAGCCAATGAATGCACGAGCTGTATTTGAATACATATGTCCTACTATGTGGGGTAATGTACTTGACTTTAGTTCTGGTTATGGTGGACGTATGATAGGTAGTATGACAAGTAACATGCGTTACAACTATACTGGTATTGATCCAAATACAAAAACACATCGAGGTCTTGTAGCATTAGGTGAACTAATGAACGAACTTGGGTTAGGAAGCGGATATAGTATGCATAATATACCAAGCGAACAATTTGCGCCAACACCTGGTACATATGATGCGGCGTTTAGTAGTCCACCTTACTTTAATTTAGAAACCTATACAGATGAACCTACACAGTGTATGAATAGTTGTTCGAACATAGATGAATGGTTTGGCAAATATGCAGAGCCAACTATTAAGATGTTACACACAGCTCTGGCAAAAGATGCTTTGTATGCTGTAAATATTGCTGATTACAAGGATGGCAAAGAAGAGTTTAAAATAGTAGATCGTTGGAAAGACGTAAGTGAAAACAACGGATTTAAGTATATAGAGCAAATTGATATGTTACTAAATGTTCGGCCTGGGGTAGGCAATAATAAACTTGAAAATGCTTATAAAAGCGAAGGAATCTACTTGTTCAAAAAAACTTGACATTGTAAAATTTTGGTGCTATAATATTAAAATAATTAGGCAAATGAGAGGCATATAATGATCAGCGATGTAAAGATTAGGAACGGTTATTTGAGCAAGGATGCACTTCCTCTAAAAACAGTATCAACACTAGAAGCACTTGCAATGGCGTGTGCTATGCAACGTATTAACAAAGGATACGTCAAAGACACACGTAGGTTTTCAGAAGACAATCCAACTATTTTTTCAAACAAAGAAGCACTGAAGTATGCTTTCTGGCAAGGTAATGCAGATCATTTACCGACTGACTATCATAAACCTAGTGTTACCGAAGAAGACTATAAGCAAGTAGTAGAAATTCAAAAATGGATGAAGCGTTATGTAATGCTCGGTCTAGGTAATTTAGATGACTTTAAACGTGACATGGTTGAAAGTGTATCTCAAGATACTGTAACACTTAATAATTTAGGTAGAATTGCGTTTATACCTGAATTTGTAAATCGTGATAAACACGAAACAAGTCTTACTAAAGAAATAAGGGTTGAGTATCGAGACTCACAATATTTAGGCAAAGAAAAAGATGCAATTGAAACAGTTATTGCAATACTTGATTGTCGTTACAGTACACATTGGGAATCTTATAACTACACAGCCGTAGATACTAAAGGTAATCTTGTATCATTCATGAACAAGTTTAAATATGACATTGGTACCATGCTTCGTGTAAAAGGCAAAGTCAAAGCTCAAACAAAAAACAAATTGTTTGATGTCAACGAAACTAGATTAAATTACGTAAAGTTATATAAGGTATGACCTTAATCAAAATGCAAGGCAAATTGCCACGTAAGATTAGTGTGGCCGTAAGCGGCGGCGTCGACTCTATGGTTGTGTTAGATTTTCTAAGACGCAATCATCATGTTCAAGTATTACACTATAACCATAGTACCGGACATTCTGACGAAGCTGAAGCATTTGTAACTAGGTACTGTAGTGATAAAGGAATTTCATTCTTAAAAGATAAGTGTAAGGTAACAGCACCTCTAGGAAGAAGCAGAGAATGTTTTTGGAGAGAACAACGATACAAGTTTTTTGATAAGCATAACAACTATCCTTTAGTAATGGCACATACACTAGATGATTGTGTAGAAAATTGGATTTTTACTAGCCTTAATGGTGCAAGTAGAATTATTCCTTATAGACGTAACCATGTTGTTCGTCCTTTTAGGAAAACACGTAAAAGAGATTTAGAACTTTGGGCACACATGAATAATGTACCGTATGTAACAGATCCAAGTAATAATGATATAAGTTTTAGACGCAATTATATTAGGCATAAATTAATGCCGCATGCCCTTGAAGTTAATCCTGGCTTATTTAAGATGATAAGTAAAATAGTAAGACAAGACGATTAATTTTTTCTCAAAGGAGAGATAGATGGAAAAATCAATTGAATTTGAAGAAGCATTGGAAGATGATGACTGGGGTCTTATAATTTCAAATGACGGTAAATTAAAAGGTTTGTTTATTCCTGAAGGTAAAGACGAAGATTTAGTACCGCAGAGTATTTTACATATTTGCGAAAAATACTTTGGAGTAGATGTTAAAGATCAATCGGAGACTATTCATTGACACCAATTGAAATATTTGAATATAAAAAACGTTGGCAACCAGTGGGGCATTTAGTAAGATTGCATAGTGATCTTAGAAGTCAGGCTAAAGAATATTGTAAAATATTACCCAAGCATCAATGGATTATATCAGAATATACCGATGTTTACGAAGATACATTTGCGTTTGAACACAAGCAAGACGCTGATAATTTTGAAAACAAGTTTGATTCAAAATTTGTAAACCAAAACACTTGACATTTTATTAAATTGATAATATACTAGTTATACAATCAATCAATAGGCACTGACATGACTACTTTTGTAATATCTGATACACACTTTAACCACCAGGGTATCCTTACATTTAAGGATTACTTGAATAAGCCCTGTAGGACTTTTGATAGTGTGCAACAAATGAATGAATGCATGTTAGACAACTGGAACGATACTGTTGGCCCTAACGATACCGTTATTCACTGTGGTGATGTTCTTTTTGGTATGGACAAAGTTGATTGGTTAACAGCAAACTTTGCAAAGTTACCTGGTAAGAAAAGACTTGTTCTTGGTAACCACGACAATGTTAAGCAACTTGCACCGTTCTTCAAAGACATCCAGTTATGGATTGATATGAGTGATAAAGGTTTAATCTTTACTCACACACCTTTGCACCCTAGCACACTTGCTGAGAAGCATAGGTTTGGTGACGGCAACT
>Ga0213867_1000083_pt1 | contig 40707 bp, 56 predicted proteins | sample PICome_12_FD_160120 | JGI IMG/M metagenome (GOLD analysis project Ga0213867, IMG submission 160120) | Coastal seawater microbial communities near Pivers Island, North Carolina, United States - PICO540 | ecosystem: Environmental > Aquatic > Marine > Coastal | place: USA: North Carolina... | reverse complement strand
CATTAGTCACAGAACCATCTGGCGGCACGATAGTACCCACCGCTTTGCCCTGATACACCACATAGAAGTCATCTGAGCTTGCTACGTTGCCTGTCATCGTCAGTGTAGTACCAGAGGCACTATAAGCCACTGTAGGCTCCTGACGGACGTTATTCACGAATACTTCAATCTCGTTAGCATTGGCTACAGCATGAGACAGTGTATAGTTTGGTCCACCGTTTCCTGTGATGTCCTGCTTAGTCATCGAAGTAAACGCAGTTGTAGTTTGATTACCTACATATCCCATTGTCTACTCCTCTATACAGGGTCACTGATGTCATCAACAACAGACACCCATGCGTCTAATGAACTTGCAGTATCTGACTTGACCCATAAACGGTCGCCGTCTTTAACGACTAATTTTGCTCCACCATCTAAGACTTGTAACGCACCGCCAGCGGCGATAGGCGCACCCTTTACAAGGTAGTACTTAGTATTGTCTGAAGGGTCATCATCGTTGTCATCGTTGTAGTCTGTTATATAAACATCAACGAGGATTGAATTGGTTACTCTGTTAGCAAGATGGATACCCACAATGGTATCTGTAGTATCGAAATCAACACCATTAGGGGCAGACGCATCTGATGTGCCTACACCAGACATGGCGTATCTTGTAAATTTAGTGTTAGCCATTTGTTACTCCTAAAGGGCGATTGACATAGCCAATGAAAAGGATGTTGATGCAAAGCTGGATGTATCTACAGCCTCAATCGCTACCCATTGATTATTGTTGTTATAGAATTTTAAGACGTTATTACCTGAGTCGAACCAGAGGTCGCCAGCACCTACCTCAGAGCCAGTGGGGGCAGTGGAAGATTCACCATGATATATGTTAGAAAACTCTGTTTTAGAGTCCTGTGCCTTTTGCGCCCAATACCTAGCTGACTTGCCAGTACCATCAACGGTGTCTTCACCATTGACGTAGGTAGCCCAATCTTTTGCAGAACCACCACCAGCCTGTCCTCTACGCTGTGCGCCAATAGCATATTCTTTTGCTGAATATTCATTAGTGTCTACAGTAGTGGTTGTCTCAGTAGCCCAATCTTTAGCATTGCCAGCACCAGCAGAGTTACTTACTCCACCGTTATCACCTACTGCCCAAGCCTTAGATGAGTAACCCTCACCCGTCTGTGCTTCACCGTCTATCTTCTGCGCCCATGCTTCAGCCTCATCAGCAAAACCAGAGGCCAGACCAGCCTGTGTTGTAGCTGTTGTAGCGTTAGCTGATGCGTTCTGAATATCTGTGATATTAGTAGCGTTAGTGTTTACACTTGTAATGTTAGTACCTACTGCATTTACGTTAGCAATGTCTGTAGCCACTGTACCAATGTCTGCTTGGTCAGCTACTACGGCTGTGACATCACTAGCAATACCTGCTACTGTTGTTACTTCTGTGTTAATACCTGCCACTGTAGTAATGTTAGGTAGGTTAGTAGAGATGAAAGCTTTATTAACTGCGTCAGTGTCAGCTACAGGAGAACCTACGTTCTTAATAACCTTACCACCTGCATCCCACCTGTCAGTAGCATCAAGGGTGATAGCGTCACCTGCTGTGTCCACAGCCTCTTGAGCCGCATGGAAGACCTGAATGTTAGAGTCATCTAAGTCTTCCTCTGTCAGTACTGAGCCAGAGGCAAAGTCTACTGCACGTGCTGTAAGACTAGTAGTACGTCTGACTTGTACTAGCGTACCAGACGCAGGTGCAGAGGTCAGAGTTACTGTAGAGGTAGAAGGAAAAGTAAGGCCAGTCTCAGCCACACCGTCTACCGTTACACTAAGTTCGCTAGTGTCAGTGTATGTAAAGGGGATGTTGAACGTAGTAGTACTGTTATCCCCTGTATAGTTATGATATGAAAAAGCCATTGCTTATCCTTCTGATTTGGTCAATGTTGTAACTTTAGGCTAGTTAGCAAACTCGTTAGCTACACCGTTAATAACTTGCCTTGCCCCATACAAAGATTGTAAAGGAAGAACACGTAACAGAGTTCTATATTCAGATTCTGTCATGTCACCATCCCATATATTCTTACCTGATTTTAGTCCAGCTTGAACTAGAGAAAAAGCAGGTGGGGTGATAGCATAGCTATTACCATTCATAGCACCAGAGCTTAACTGTAAGATGTAACTAAACAAGGATACAGCACCAATCTGATTTAATGCTCCTGCTGCCCACCTTTCGGGGGACATGTTCTCTTTGATGTACTCGTCAGCGTCACTACGTCCCATAGCATTTAATTGAATACGTGTAGCATACATTAAACCACCCATAAAGGCGGCTGACGTTAGTACCTTGGCTACACCTACATCTCCTCTTCTAGCACGTACACCTAGTCGTTGTGTCTGCTGTTCCATAGAGGACATTGTAAAGCTAAGAAACTGAAAGAATGTCTTACCAAACTCAGTACGCATAAACTTGTTTGTAGATGCTATGTTAGCTTCCTGTACGTTCTGTCTAGCGTCCTTAAAACCTGCGGCCTGAAAAGCATCTCGTACTTCACTGTCCCACTGGTCTAAGTTTAACTTCTTAACTGTACCGTTAGCGTTCTTCTCTACTATATTACTACGCATGATAGCTTGTATTCTACCAGCCATATCTTCTGAAAGACCTAGCTGTTGTCTCTTAGTAAGTGTAAAAGGTATACCCTCTAAAGCCCACTCATTAACAAAGTGTCTCATGCTCATTCTACGTAGTGTCTGTGTAACACCAGTCAGCCCTGACCAGTAAGCTACATTCTTCTGTAGTGTCTGAGTACCCTGTAATATTTTAGTACTCCAACCCTTCTTGTCAGGCCAAGCACGTTCAGGTGAGATAGTAGAACCAATGTCATCTATATCATAACGTGTTACGTTCTGCCACTTACCTAAGGCTACTTCTTCACCTAGTCCAAAAGCATCAATCATCTCTGACAACAACTCATCATCAGCTTGACCCTGACCTAGCTTACGCATAAGAGCGTTATACTCAGGGGCTGACTTAAGAACAGTCTTAAACGAATACTCAAAGAGTACGTTACTTAGTTCCATAATAGCTGACATACCTGACATGCCCATATTAACAGCAAAGCTGTACGCTCTGAAACCAATAGCAAGGTCACGTGTTCTATTACTAACTTCTTCACGTTGTGCTAGTCTGCCTGTAATACCATCGTACATAAACTGAAGGGATGCTATCTCAGACCTAACCTTCTCTTGGTCTACAAGAGGCTTTGACTTAGCTTCGTCAGTAATCTTTTTCAGTAAAGCCTCAAAGCCAGAGTTAGGTGCATTAGTATTAATACCATTACGAGCAAGGCCAATAGCACCTGATAGTTGAAAGATGTAACTATTAACTAGTTGTTCAGCATCTTCTTCTAGTAAGTCACTAAACCTGTACTCTTCGATAGAACCGTCAGCGTTGCGTAGAGCAAGTACTGCACCCTCATCTAGTACCATACGGTTCCTAGCTCTCTTGTGGGCCTTAGGTATGTTAGTACGTGTCATAAGTTCTGTAATACCGTCAACCTCATCTGCCTTAAAACCTGCGGCTGTGAGAATGTCTGATAGGTCTTCAAGGTTCATCTCATTGGCACCAGCATGGCCCATCTTACCCAACTTAGGGTCAGTAATAGATTTAGTATATGCCTTTGCAATACGAGAGATGTACGTTTTAACTTGTTCAGGTGTACCCTTACGCTTACCATTACTACGCTTTACTAACCATTGCTTAACATTCTCTTCGATGTTAGGCTGACCTTTACGGATAGCTTCTTCTACTAGCTGTGATATTTGTAACTCAGCATCATCACCTAGTCTAGACATAGTAAGTCTAATCTTCTCATCATTAAAGATACGTGACATGTAGTTAGGCTGTCCGTTTAACATATCCATACTAAAGCCAGCTACATCGTACTTAACAGCTTCTTCAGCTATTTCACGCTGTACTTTCTTTACAGCTTCGGCTGCCTGTGCTACTTCAGCAGGTACGTCAGTATCAATACCTCGTACATACCTACTCATTAAAGCATTAAATTCTTCTACAGTTCTGCCAGTGTTTTTCTTCCACAAAGCTTGTGAAGTAGGTAGTACATTTGCAAGCCTGTTACGATACTTTAGTTGTAACATCTCACCTATCTCAGAGGCTGATACATTGGTAGCAAGTGTACCACCCTTGTAACCAGCACTGTTCTGACCTAGTAGACTAGAAGTATATCTAATCCAACCTAGTTCAGAGTTAGCTGTCTGTGCGCCAGCAGATAGAATGTTACGTAGTCCAAACATATTCCATCCAGCAATCTTAGGCATTGCCTGTACTGCTGTCTCGTCTGTAGCAGATGCTGCCGCCCTAGTAGGTATACCGTCTATAGATTCTATAAACTTATCACCCTCTAGTTCTTTGTTAATCATCTTAACAGCAAGTGCATCTACATTGTACTCATCGTGAAAACGCTTCTCTACGTCTGTAAGTGTCTCACCCCTAGCTACTTTACCAGCAATGCGAGAACGATGTCCTGCTCTAATAAATGCAGTAGTAGCGGCATCTATACCACCTGTTATACCAGCACCTAAACCAGCGGCTACTAGTACATCGTTTCCGTCAATGTCATACCTGTACTTAGCTCTAATAGCTTCAAAGGCAGCTAGCTCTGCACCGCCTATAGCCGCTACTTTAGCTGTTCTGTAGGCGTTACGTGCTTGCTTACCTGCTCCTATTAGAAAAGCACCTGCACCTGCGGCAGGAGTACCTACAGCAGATACAGCGGCAGAGGAAGCAAAGATTGCTCCCCACTCTACAGGGTCAAACATAGATGCTAATACATTAGCGGTTACACCTGACCATCCATCTGCGCTAATTTGCTGTAGGTTCTTTTGTGTTCTAAGATAGGAGTCTCTAGTAAGCATAGCACTAGACAGTCCGTTAGTCTGAGCATCTTCGATTACTTCACGTACAGCAGTACTATCCTCTAGTCCTTCTGTAAGTTCTCTAATTAACTCAGGAGTAAACTTAGATATAGGCTCACTAGGTACTGAAGTAATCCTATCGAAGTTGTTTATAACAGTAGGCAGAACCCACTCCTCTTGAATAGAGTTACCCAAGCTAGTGAAGAACTGTGACTTCTGGTTATCCATAGCCATCTGTTGTTTTGTTAGAGTAGCTTCATCTACAGTAGAAGCAATGGGAAGTGTGTTCTCATTCAACTCCTGTAGATTTAAGTCCTTAAACAAATCGTTCTTAAACTCTGCCATGATTTAACTTCCTTCTCAGGCGTAAGATTTCAAGGAACAATCCAATACTAAGGATAGGCCATATAATACAAAAGATATAAACATTAATCTCTTGATAGGTTATACCTAAGACTGCTGCTCCTTGTATTAAAATCCAAACGCAGAAGCCAAATACTGTATCTATCATAATTGTTCCCTGTTATTGTTTATGTTAATTTACCTAGATTAATCTCAAACTTTGCACCTTGTCCTTCTTCAGAACCATACAAAGCTCCTATACGTCTAAGTACGCCATACAATCCAACACCTGTATTAAAGCCTACCATACTAGCGGCAGCTTTAGCACCTAATGCAGTAATATGTCCCATCCTCTTTAACTCTGTGTTATATCTTTTCTTTAGTTTAGTAGCATCGTTAAAGTTATATTGGTCTGTAATTATTACTTCGCCTTTGTCATTTATGCGCCAAGTAAAATCACCTAAGGTTTTCTGTATAGCTCCTTCTTCATCAGCCATAGACAAACTACTACCTGCAAAGGAGACATTAGATTGTCCTGATGCGTAGTCTAGGTCATAATCAATATCACCTGTAGTACCACCCATTCTAGTCATAGCACGTTTTGTAATATCTTTCAAGGCATTTATTTCAGCCTCACTAAAGAAATCATTAGTACGTGCAGTGTCTAAGTCTAAACCAAAGATGTCCTGTACAAACATACGCATGTGAGCAGGAACTATATTCTTAACACTATCACCATGTTTAATCTCTACTGGTTTAGGTCTTTTAGGTCTAGATTTAGGAACAGGTATATCTACTGTAGTCCCTGTTAGCGTAGAAGCTTGAGCAGAAGGCATCACTGATTCCATCATACTATCACCAACTTCAGAAGCTACCTTCATAGCTCTGTCTTTGGTTTGCGTAGCCCATTTCGTAGCTGTAATAGTACCATCTTTAGCTTCATTATATAGCATATTAAACTTAGCTTCTGCTAATGCTGAAGCCTGTTCAATAGAACCTTCAGCGTACTTAGCCGCTTCTTTAATTGACTCCATAAACTTAGGCCACTTCTTAGTGACGTTAAATCTACCTAACTGGTAGCCCATCTGAATCATACCAGACTGTGCCGCTTCTGGCAAGTTCTGGAAGCCCTCTACTACATCACTAAAGTAGTCAGATGTCTTCTGTACCTTTAGTGCTACAACAGCTTCAGACTCTTCTGGTTGTACGTTGTTGATGTCTGCAATCAAAGCACGTTCATCAGCCTCTAGTGACTCAACTTGTAAGCCATGACCTACTGAGTTCTTACCCATGTCATCATACTGTGTATAGCTAAATCCCTCATCTTCTATGATGGTAGCCGCAGCCGCAGATGTAACAGGGTTTAGGGTAGAGGCTATAGATGATACAGTATCTACAACACTGTCAATCGTACTATTAGTTGTAGGTTTAGCTACTTCACCAGTACCTGCTAGGTCTTGAATTGCAGTAAGAAAGTCAGCCTTTAATAGGCCACCTACTTCCATTATAGCATCGGCTGGTGTGTTCTTTAGCATATACTGTAGTATAGGATTATCCATACTAAAGCCTAAGTCTATTAATGCTTTCTGTGCATCTTGCATAATACCTGATTCAGAGAAAGGTACGTCTGGACCTGCTGTACCACCTAAGTACTCAGCAGGTGAGACTTTTCCTAGTTGGTACTCAACATCTCTAGCACCTGAGTTCATACTACCAAGGTCTGGTGTTAGTGTTGTCGTAGGAGAGAAGTCTTCCTGTGTTACTACTTGACCTATTAAACCATTTAGTTGGCTCCTGTCAGATAGTAAGGATTGTTTACTAAGTTTACCACCTAACACCATAGGAGTAGGTGGGCTTTGTCTCTTGTCCCATGCCTTCAGTATCACTGCCTTAGGATTATTAGGGTCTGGATAAAGACCCACAGCAAACTCATCTGGTAACAACCCACCTTTATTAGTGTACATCCATTGCTGTAATTCCGTAGAGTTTTGTAGCAGTGTGTTGTACTCATTAATAGTAGATACTACATCCATACTTTTGTCTATATTGGTATTTAGTTCTGCAAAAGCGTAGGAAGTACCATCCCCTGATTTAACAATAGGGTTGTCAGTAGTTACAATGTTCCAAGCAGCTTCAGCAACAGCCTCAGGACTTTCGTAGCCACCTACTTGGTTAAGGATGTTAGCGACACTAAGAGCTTTCTGTAGTATCTCACCCTTGTTAAAGACATCGCTTAAATCCTTAGTAAAGTAGCTAGTAGTAATACTATCTCCTACTGACTCCTTAAATTTAGCATCCATTGTACGAGTAGTATCAATACCCTGTATTTGCATAGCAAGACTATTTAAGTCCTGTACTTCTGTTTCCCTAAAGTCTCCAAATTCATCGTAAGTATCTGATACTATAGTTCTAGTACCAGCACGTGCCATGTCTTTAGATAGTACACTAAACGCCTGTAAACGTGCTTTTGTGTCGTCATCTATAAAAGATAAGTCAACACCTGCGTTTCTTAAAGCTTCATAAGTATCCAGACCTATCTTAAGTTGCTGTAAGTCTTCTACACTAGTAGGTGTTTTAGAACCTGTTAGCATAGGTGATATGTCTGTTACTACATTCTGCACATTCTTAGGTACAAAGTCTAACTGTGACATCAAAGCAAACTGCTCACCTACTCCTTTACCCTGTATACCTATAATAAAGGCTTGCTCTACCTCATCATTAGATAACTGTATAATGTCTCCTGTAGAGGGGTCAGTATATGTAAGGTCTTTAAGTGCGCTAGGGTTACGATTTTCAAAAGCATTAGTTATAGCTGATGATAAGGCAGTTTGTTTAGCCTGTGCCTTTAACCGCTTCTTCATTACTGTAGTTTGCTTGGCTTCTATGTTTCCAGATTGTGCTGAATACCTACTCTTACCTAACTGATTTTTAGATTCTGAACTCTGTAAGTATAATGTAACAGCAGAAAATACATTGTCATCATCTTCTGATAACTTAACTAACGCATCATTAACCTTGTTATCTTTAAAGTTAAAGTAATCAGGATTAGCTGAGTGAAAACCAGCTACATCTTCTCTGATGCTTTCGATAGCATCCTGCTTAGAAATAAGACCTTGTTCTAATCTGAGGTTAGTGTCACGCATACTATCTGCAAAGTCAGAGAGTAATACACCCTGAGTATGCTCATACTTAGCAGGTATGAATGTCTCACCCATAAAGCTTTCTAATGCTAACTCTAAATCATTATCAAAGGTCTGCATTAGTAAAGGGTCAGTACCTACTTTTTCTAACTCAGTAAGGTAGTCTTGTTTCTGAGTGCGCCAGTGATTACGTACTACGTCTTGGTCTAATTCTTTATAAGCTGTCTCATTCTTGGCATAGTCCATGCCTAGTTCGCCTATGAGTTTCTTTGCTTTTAATCTTAACTGAAACTCTTTATTCTTCTGTACGCCATCAGCGATTTCTTTCTCACGTTTAAGTCTTGCTACTTTACGTTCCTGTGCTTGCGATTCAATAGCAGGAGTTATAGCAGAAACAAACTGAGAGAGTGCGCTTGGTCCTTGTGGTTGTGATACAGGCTTAACGTAGGTGTCAACAGGTGCCGCTACTGGTCTGAGGTTGGCCTGTGTTGGGCCTTGAAACTTTCTTACTTGTGGTCTTTGTGCCATAGTATCCTCTTAAGTTACCAATGAAGGTGTGCTACCTAGAGCAGGTGCTACAAAGTTAGGAGCAGCTTTAGCTTTACTTAATCCACCAAATAAACTTTTACCAGTTACATCTTTTTCAGCAGCGTAGGCCGAAGCAACTGCCCCAATAGTGTGTCCTATTAGGCTAGGCTGTTGTCCCTGTGGTACGCTGTTAATCCGATTAAGCATTTGTGCATTTACGCCTAGCTTCTGGTCTTCTATCTGCTCTAATGTAGCATTGACGTTATAATCTATTACATCTGAAGCACGTAACTTTCTAGCCTCTACATCTGCTATCTTTAGTGCTTCTGTCTGACCTACAAAACCTGACTCATTTACTTTTCTAGACTCTGCTTCCTGTAGGGCTGCAATCTGTAGTTCAAACTGCTGTCCTGCGGCGGCTTCTGCTTCCTGAATGGCTCTTCTATTTAAGCCTTGTATCTGTATATCTCTAGCTTGTGCTGAAGCTTGCCAGTTACGTTGATGTAGAGCGTTCTGTTCATCAGCTGCTCTCTTAGCTTCCATAAATCCAACGACAGATTTACCTATCGTTAGCATAGTATATGGGTCCATTATCGTATCCTCACAAATTCTAAGAAGGGTTTGTCTCCTACACCCCACGTATCATGTTTCTTTATAAATGTGAAGCCTACAAACTTTAGCCAATTAATAGCTAATGTGTATTCTGCATCCACAGCATTAGTTAGAAGTGGGTATCTACTACTCATCTCATCTACCCATTTACGTGAACCACGCAGGAAGGGTAGCCATACCTTACGGATAGCAGGTGTGGTGAGTAACCAAGGAACTGCTGTCAGTTCGTCCTGCTCACATACACCATAGATACCTGCTATCTCTTCTGTCTCTGTTACAACAATAGTCCAACACTCTGTGGACTCATCTAAGCCTAACTGTAACGCTTCTCTAGTACTGCCATGCGAAGCTAACACTTCCTGTGCATCCTCTGGTCTTAAGTTATCTATCAGATAATCTACATCTGCCTGAGTACTCTGCCTCACATGACCTTTCATTACATTCTCCTTGAACGTAGTACGTAGAAGCCTTCCCACTCTGCTGATTGGAATGTGCAGGGTAGATGACTACTACTCTTTAGAGTTACGGTTGTACTAGTAGACTTACCTAGCACACCAAAGCGGTACGTGCCAGAGTCAATAGCGGCCTGATTTAATATGTTAGTAGCACCACCTACGATACGTCCTGTAAACTGTCGTGTGTAGGGTGTCCTTCTAAGTGGTGTCACATCTACCTCAAAGAAACCTGACTTGTCATATACGACTGCATAGTTTCTTAGTTGTAGGTGTCCTGTTGTAATAGGTTTGTTTTCTGATTTAACTACTGGTTCTGAGAACTCGTACTTAAATGTAAATGGTACGCCAGCAAACACTACCTCACTATTAGACAGCTTACCTGCTACAGCAGACAGAGGTATAATCTTACCAGTCTTGTCTACGTAGATAGCAGTAGCATCAGTGTAGGGTAGAGTAGTCGTTCCACCTGATTGTAGGATTACTCGCCTATCTAGGTGTACTGAGAAGCCACCAGTAGTGTAGGTGGTAGCATCGTCCACTGAAAGGTTGATACGCTCTAGGAACAGGTCGTTGCCCCTTTTAAGCAGTATTGTAATATCTGCTAAGTTAAACGAATAACCTATGACATCACCACCAAACACCCAACGTGACCAAGAAGCCTGTAGCTTCTCCCTGCCCTGCCAGTAGTATCTATATACATATAGTGCTGTAGGGTCATTGTCAGATTGTACAAGTATCATGTCCTCATTAGAGGATGCTTGAATGTTCTTAATCTCACCATTTAGATACTCAGGTACGTGTGCTGTAATCTCTGTAGCATCGTTAGTATCTGTGTCAGAGTCTACAAAGTACTCCCACATACCAGACCATGCACCACGCTTAGATGCGAAGTATACATACTTACCTGACTGTGCTGGCTTGGCCCTTAGGCTAGCCTCAAACTCTGTAGTGTTAGCTACATTAATAGTCTCTGGTGTGAGTACAGGGTCAGCAGTGACCTTGAACTGTGTAAGGTCTGAGAAGAGCAGTAGGCTCTCGTTAAAGGGTACTGCGTGTTTAAGTATACTAACCTTGTTAGAGGACACTGCAACGTCTATAGGGTCACTGTCCACGATAGTTAGTACAGACTTACGGAAGAAGTCAAACTCCTCAAACTCACCAGCACGTGAGAAGATTACATTCTCATCTGCTAGTACACCTAGTCTATTCCTGTGAAAGAAGATGTCTGCTAACTTAAAGTCAACAAAAGAGGGGAAGGGGTTAGTGTCATCATCACCTACTTTTCTATCTTTGTAGGTTACAGGGTCAAACTGGAAGTCACCACTAGCCAGCTTAATAAGCTTGTGAGGCATAGTAGATGCGTCTAGCTGTGTTAGTGCGGCTGGTTCTACAGTTTCTTTCCATACACCCTCGTCAGTAAACTTGACGTAGTAATCATCCTGTGCTTTCTGATTGTCACCAGATACTTTGATTACAAAGTTGGCTGGTCCCTCAGTAGGTAGTTTCTTAAAGTCTTGTGTCTCGTCCTTGAATACAAGTAAGTGGTCCCCACCGTGTGAGTCACCTACTTCTACTTCAAAGTCAGTACTATTAGTAGACCTAATCCATAGTACAGAACCGTAACGTGTTATATCTAGTCCTGAGATAGCACCACTGTTTGTGATATTATCATAATAAGTTGTACTGACAGTACCGCTACTAAACTTACGTAAGTTGGTAGCAATCAAATCTGTTGATGCACCACGTTCTGCGTTCTGTGTGAGTGATGTACTAGACTGTGTACTAGACTTAGTAGCAAATTCAATAGTGCCAGTACTACCACCCTTTGTCAGTTTCAGTCTATAAGTAGAAGAGTAGTCAGCCTGTTTGACATACACTAATGCCTCAGGGTTACGTGTAGAGGCTGTAGCCGTACCTTTAGCTATTGTAGTATTCTTGTTTACAATAAACGTAGAGTCTGCAATAGAGACAGCGGCTAGCTCTTTACTAGGGTCAGTCAGTCCTGACAAGTAAGAAGCTGCGTTGTTAGTGACAGTCTTGGATGTGCCATCCTTGTCAAACACCCTGATTACACCAGCAGTATCTACCACCATAGAGTAAAACTCATTCTCATCTCTACGGATAGTATGTACAAATGCCTTGTCTAGGTCACTAATAGTACCTAAGTTAGCTACATGGGTAGTGCTAGGACGCTTAGACAATCCTGATACCACACTAGATAGTCCGTTCTCCTGCACCTCTGCTTGTGTGTTAAGGCGTAGGGATGGTGGCTGTTGTGATACCCCATTGATGAGGTTTGGTATGGATTGACTGATGAGTGCCATTAGAGTGTTCTCCTACCCTGCCTATCAATGATAGAGTATGTGTCATAGTTATCAAAGATGTTATGGTCATCTGCGGCCTTGTCAAACTCTTTGAGTTCCATTAGCGCAGTCATCTCATCTCGTTCTTGAAAATCATGTAGTGTATTAGAACCAACCACACGGTCTTGGAATACTCTCGTAGCCTTCAGTACTATATATCTCTTAGCTACCTCAGGTAGGTCATCAAAGTTTAATTGAACTACAATGTCTAACTGAGTAGAGGCACCTATAGCAAAGGTGTGGTTAGTCCTATCATACATCTTAAGACCACGCTGGACTAGATTAGGACTATTAGCCGATAGCGTAGCGTCAGCACGTAGGATGTCGGTACCTAATATAATGTGTCCGTTAGTATCCTGTGCAAAGCTCTTATTTAATTCTGTGTTGAAGTGCCAGCCCATAGACTGTACTTCTCTATCTATTGTGTTTAATATTGTTTCAGCTACCTCTGCCTCAATAAGACCAGAGGATAAACTACTTACTGGTGCTTCGCCAATGGCAGAAAGCATTGTGTTCACTGCATCTAATTGTGTTGTTCCTGCCATATCGTTTACCTTTATGCTTTCCACTTAGTCTTGTTGGCCCAATAAGCCGCACTTGACGGTCCTTTGGCTATGTTCTTGGCATGACGAGACTTAAATGCTTTGCGTTGTTTTGCTGATTGATTAGTCTTAGCACCTCGCTCACCAAACCTAATTATTTTAGGTTTATCCTTAGTGCCTACTAACACAGCATGTGACTTCTTACCCTTAGGGGAACTCTTTGGTATCCGTAGACCCCTAAATGTTTCTCCTGCGTGTGTAATGCTCATCTTATTTCTTCTTCATATACTTGTTCTGAACAGGCTTACCCACCTTCTTGGCTTCTTTCTTAGCGGCCTCTTGGCCTTTCTTAGTATACTTAAAATGTTTTGAACCTACTTGTGGCATAATTATTTCCTATACTGTGCTGTCTTCTTAGCAATCTTGAGGGGTTGACGGACAAACTGTTTACCTTTGCGCGAACCTTCACGCTTTGCTTTGGTAGTAGCAGCGTACTCTGATGCAGACAACGACTTAATAGCCGCCTCTGGTAGGTAACGCTCACCTGTCTTAGCAGATGGCTTACCAGACTTAGTACGCCACTTCTGTTTGGTCCACTTCTTAAGGCTTTCCTGAGGCTTCTTCACGATGTATAGCCCCCACCTGCTTTCTTGTAACGTGATGCAAGTAGTTGTGCTTTACGAGCAGACCATTGACCAGCGTTACCGCCCTTGCTTCCAGCTTTAATGCTATTGAACATACGCTTACGCATGGTAGGCTTAGTGTAATTACCTGCCTCGTTTACACGTGACTTCTTAATTTTTAATTTATTCATAACACCATCCAATAAAATGGAGAGAGGCTCTAGAAACCTCTCCCCTTTGTTATGTTAAGCGTTAGCGTCAAGCAATGCGATACATGATGCAGGACGTAGGACGTTATGGCCCATTGCGTACTTAGCAACCATGAGTGTACCCTGACGGTTAATCTGATACTCAGACTCCATGCCAAGGTCAAGCAACTTAACAGTAGCTACTGCTTCTGGTGTAAAGACAAAGCCTTTAATCAGTGAAGCTTCTGCTACCATGTCACGCCCATCAACAGCGGCTGTCGGTAGGTCGTAGTGTGTTGTACGGCCTGAACCAGCAGTGTTTGCTAGTGGTGCATTGTCTGCTGTCTTACCTTCGGCAGCATCACCTGTAGTGAAGTTCTGATACAGAGCAGAGACGTCAGCATGGTTAGACATGATTACAGGAATACCTGCAATAGCTGGAACCATACCTGAAGCAACAGAACCGTTACCACCGAAGTCTTTGTTCATGTATGTTAGCTTAGAGCCATCAGTTACATCCATCAGTGCATAGTACTGTGCTGGTGGAAGGACAACGACTGCGTTCTCTGACGGAATGTTAGAGATGTCCATTGTCTTCTTAGCGTCAAAGATAGCTTTAGCAATCTTCGCAGGGTCAAGCAGGTCAGCAGTAGCTGTACCAACAGTGACGTTACCAGTAAAGTCTTCTTCACCAAATGCTTTGTAGTCTTGGATAAGACCAGCGGCGGCTGTGGCGTTAGTTGACAGGGCAGCCTTAACGAGCATACGTGCTACGTTACGGTCAGCTTCGTTAGCCAATGCAATACCAGCTTCTTTAGAGTAGATGGAACGTACATCGTAGTGGTTAATTGCTTCATCAATGTTAGCAATGAACTGGCTAGAGATGAGCAAGTCATCAATAGTTACAATGCGTTCACCAGCGCGAATAGAGCCACCAGTGATTTCGTTTCCGGGGGTCAGGTACTCAGCAGTTGCGCGTCCAGTCATTGGAAACGATGCGGATTTACCTTTGCTGATTGTACGTGTACGTACTTTATCAGATAGTACTTTCTTTTCCTCATAGGCAGTCAGGACTTCTCCAGCGTACAGCTTAAGAAAGAGGTCACGAACGTCACCTGTGAGGTTATTCTGGCCTTGGAAGCTTACGCTATAGGCCGGATTTGAAGCAGCTTGTGCCATTTTATTACCTCGTTAGTTTTAAGTTTTAGTTGTGCCTCAACTTTACTATACTTTCTCCAACAGATTGTCCCTCGCAAGGGGTCAGGGGTAGTCGTGTCTAGTAACTTTGAGTAGGGTTTCCCCTTCTAAGAACACCAGTTAGATGTGCTTAGAAGGAGAGAGGAAGGAAAGGAGACTTCCTCAATCCCATGCAACATGTTAGAACAGGCTAGATTTAGCTAACTTATTAGCTACCAGTTGCCTGTAGGCAGGGTCTTTAGCGTATCTAGGGTCACTCATAGCAGCAGTGAGTTCCGCATTACTTTCAAAACGCCCACCTGAGGATACAGAAGCTGTCTGTCCCTGTAGTAGGGAAGGTTCTGCCTCAGAACGATAACGTGCGTTCAGACCTTGGATGGCAAGTCTCATAACATTAGAGTCTCTTGATTCCATCGTTGCATTAAAAGCATCAATCTCATTGTCGGGTAAGTTATCTGATGCCCATTGTACCATGTTAGTATATTGTTCTTCACCACCTGTGATGGAGTACATCTCAGAGGTTACTTGAGTAGCCAAGGCATCCTGCCCTGCTACCCATGAGTCTACCATAGACTGTGGGAAGCCAGCTTCTTCTAATGCTTGATAAGCTTCAGCAGACAATTCACCATTCTCTGCATACTCTTCCTCAAACACTCCAAAGTCTAGACCCTTACTATCTAGTAGTTCAGACACCTCAGAAGCAGACTCACTGCCTGTAGCTTCTACTGTCTCTGTTTCTTCTATCTCGTCACCCTTGCCTAGCTTAGTCTCTAATGCAGAGTAAGCTTTAGCCATGTCTTCGGGTGACTTAAATTTCTCAGGTAGCCATTCAGGACGTTCAGGGTCTTGCTGGCTACCTTCTACTTTCTCAAGCATTTCTTTTACATGTTCTTGAGATTCAGGTTCAGGTTCTTGATAAGTGTTAATAGCTTCTGCCATCTATTACTCCGCTTCTGTCACAGCCTTTGCAATCTGAGGTCCAGCACTCTGTGCCATACCTGCGGCTGTCTGTTCTAACATTTGTTGTTGTTGCATTTGTTGTTGCATCATCTGTTCTTGTTGCTTCTGCTCTGCTGATTTAATCAGGCCAGAAGTATCAATCCCTAGTGATGCGGCTAGTCTATCAATGTAGTCACCTAAGTTCATCTCACTCTGAATAACCTCAGGACCAAGTGGCTGAAGATACTGTAAGAATGTAGCGAGTTTGTTTAGGTCTTGCCCTCTACCTAGTGCTTCAATACCTGTAACAACAGTAGGTTTAACACTGTCCTTAGGCATCTTAGGCATCTTGCCCTGCTTGACAAGAGACTCAAGAAGCAGATTAATAAGAGGTAGTTGGAACTCCTGAGACAGGATTGAGTATACACCACCTAGTGCAGTCTCTAGTTCCTGTGCCATGAAGCGTACTTCTTCAGCCGTGACACGTTCTGCTGAACGTTGTACACTACTGTTAAGTAGGAAAGCTGATGCTAGTCTATCATTAATCATACGCATAGTCTCTAGTGCTACACGGAAGTCAGCAGACTTCTGGACCTGTAGTGTAGAGACATCGTTAGCATCACCTGTCAAGAAAGCACCATTAGGAGCCTTGGCTAGGTTAGCTGATTTAGTCTGACCATTAGGACGTACTAGGAATAGAACCTTAGAAGAGGCTGCACTTCCCTGTACGATAGCCTGTGTCAATGCTTCAAGACTACGTAAGTCACCCATGTATTCTTCAATAAAACCACGCCCATAATCTTCACCATCAATACGTATAAAACGTAATGGAATGAATGGGTTACTGTCCTTCTTGAATGTTCCACGTGAATTAGGAACCTCGATACCAGCCACTTCCTGATGTACCATCTGCCCTTTTTCAGTAGTCTTTACGCAGGTATATAGGTCATAGTTCTTAACTGGTGTGTCAGATGGTGGGATGATTTCCTTCACTGCGTCAGGAAGCATCAGGGGTGACACACTTTCCTTCGTGATAATCTCTAAGATGTTACCCATAGAATCACGCTTTGTAACGTAACGGTCAGGTCTATACACCTTCATACCGCCCTCTTTGGGCATGTATACTAGAGCATTACCAGTAACAATAAGTAACTTCAGTGCCTCAAATACAGGGACACGTATGGACTTACCTTCAATTTCTTGCATAGCCGCACGTTCAATACGTGCAAGCCCCTCTTCTACCTGACCACGATTATCACCTGCTATCTGTTGCAGGTCAAAGTCATCAATAGTCAGACGAAAGAACGGACTGTTTGGTGGCAGTAGAGCAAGAAGCAACTTAGATGCGAGGTTATTTACACCCCTTGCTCCAATGCCTTGATAAGGTGTAGCATAAGTAGATGAACTACTATGCCCTTCCTCTGGCATGAGAGTAGGAATGGTTAGCTTCGCTGCCTCACGGCCTCTCTCAAGGAACGTATCACGCTCACTCTCAAGCTGACTGTAGCGTTTAGCTACTGTACCTACTTCTTCTTCCATTTAATTATCCCTTCGGAATATTTAATCCTGATGAACCTTCACCACCTACTTGTGCAGCAGATTTGGACTGACCTACTAAGGCACGTTTGCCTCTACGTCTACGTCCTAGTTTAGCTGAACCAGTTACATCCTCTGCAATGTCTACCATCGCATCATTATCACGGTCACTACCCTTAGTAGTAGCAGTTACTGGTGCTGGTGGTGGTGGCGGTGGTGGTGCTGGTGAGCGTCTACGTCCTCCACCCATCTTAAGACCCCTTCGGTATCTGTAGGCCAGAACCTTCACTGGCTACTTGTGTTGCTGTATCTTTTGTAATGTCCTGACGTAAGGCTCTCTTGCCTTTACGCTTCTTACTAATCTGTTCTGACTCAAGTTCAGTATCATCTAACTCAATGTCAGGTGTCTTCGTCACTGCTGTCACTGGACGAGCAGGTGTCGGTAGTGGCGCAGGACTGCGACTTCCCATTAATCCACCCATGTTAATTTTCCTCATAATCTTGGTTTTGTAACTCTATTAACTTCTGTATCACAGACTGTTGACCCCTAAGGAAACCTAGTTCCTCAGGAGTAACTTGTGTGTGCGGAAGTTTGTTAGGATACAATAAGTTAAGATGGTTAATTAACCCATCCGTTATGTTAAAGTCGTTACCTAATAGTTTCATTATGCAAACTTTCGCTAATGTTGTAACTTTAGATGTCTACTAACTCACATGCACCAGCAGTACACGCCAGAGTTTGACCACCTGTTGTTGTATCTTCCTTCTCGTAGAGTGAAAGTGCTGTCCAATCAATCGTGCTAGGCATCTGTTTCTTGAGTTCCTCATATGTTTCCTTGTCTATATCCTGATAGGGTGCTTGTGCATATGTGTGGTCACTGTGTGGTAGGAATGAAATACCAGAGCAGATGTCAAAGTTAGCATATACCCATGCACCTACCGACATCCACTCCTCATCACGTACTGTGATAGTGACTGAAGGTTTATGCTCACACCAGTTGAGAGCGTATGTCTTCCATAACTCTAGCTGTTCTAGTGCTGTCATATCATCACGTGTGACTGCACCAGTAGGTGACTTAGTAGGGAAGCTAAACACTGTAGTACTATCAGGCTTCATCACGCATGGTTCAGCAGGTATACCACTGTCCTGCATAAACCGTGTTAGTGGGTCTTTGTTATCACCACGTACAGTACGGATGTAGTAATCACTATGCCTTGCATGAATACCAGAGGCCGTGTCTGTTAGTTGTGACACAGTACCAGATGGTTTTACACAGGTGATAGCGGCTGACACAGGCACACCTAGCTTATCAGCATACTCTGCATTAGTATCTATAGCCACCTGCTTCATCTCAGCTAGCCAACGCTTGCTGTCAGTGTTCTTAGATAGTACAGGATTGTCCATGATACCTGTAAGTGATACACCTAGTAGTCTCTCTTCCTCTGTATTCTTCTGCCATATCTTACGCAAGTATGGCATCTTAGTGAAGGTAGACTGTGCTGTACCAAGGATGGTAGCCATACGTACCTTACGCTTAAGACTCTTGAGGTCATCACTCTCTCGTACTACAACCTCAGTTAGATTACAGAACTGGTATGGACGTAAGATAATCTCTGAGCATGGGTTAGTACCCCACTCATGTCCTGTCTCTCTGCGTCCGTTCTTCTCTACATGTTTGTCTGCTGCTGTACGTGAGAAGATACCACGTTCACCTGACTTAGATTCTACAAGTGACAACCACTCACGCATGAACCCTTCCATGTCTGGCTTGTCTGTATAGGCAACAGAGTTATTAGCCAACGCACGTTGCCCCTCGTTGTCCCACCAATTACCTGACTTAGCATGTGCCATGCGTCCATCACTCAGGTTAGATAAGCTAATCATAGCTGACCTACGTACACCACCTACTACTACAACCTCACCAATCTTACACATGATGTCGTGACACTCAATGCTAGTAAGCTTACGTCCTGTTGCAGTCTTAAATTTTTCTACCACAAATTTGAATAGGTCATTCAATGGCTCTGGTCCTGATGCTCTACCACCAAAGGTCTTGAGCCTTGCACCTGCTGGACGGATACCTGACAAGTCCCACTGAGGTATGATGCCAGCATACAGTTGGGTAATCAAAGCTCGTAGTGCTACAGCCCAACCTTCCTTACTATCCTTAACTGCTATTACTTCAGAGGTAGTATCAAAGTGTTCTGGTACTACAGGTAAGTTAGTGATGGCCTGTCGTTCAACACTGAAGCCTACCCCTGTACCACACAGTAGAATAAACATAGCCTCATCAAAGGCTCTAATGTTATCCACTGGTAGGTATGAACAGTTGTATATACAGGTGTTGTCACGGTCAGCCGCAGGTCCAGCAGTCATCAATGCTCTCATAGATGGCATGACTTCTAGGTTTAGGATTGCTTCTTCTAGTTCAGCTAGCTCTTCTTCTGGTAGACCAGTCTTTGATATGTACTGGATGTATCTACTTACTGTCTCGCTCCAAGTCTCTCGTCTGTTCTCATCCTCAAGCCATCGTGCATACCTACTGGTAGCAATAAAAGTCTGGTAGTCTGTAGGTAGTTGATTGCTTATCATCGGTTGTCCCCCTCACCGTGTAGTGTACCTGCTAGCTGTCGTGCCTGTAGTTTTTCTAAGTTCTTCTCTGCTATAACTTGCAAGGATGTACCACAATCATGTGCCAGTGCTGCCAGCATCCATAGTACGTCACCCATCTCAGCTTCAATCTTAGATTTCTGGTCTTCTAGTTTGATACCATCACGCATCATCTTGGCAACCTTACCAGAAACCTCTCCTGCCTCTTCTGCTAGACCCAAGGCAGGGTACGTGATGTTATAAGTCTTAGGGTACACAGCAGTAGTCACTGCTCGTTGTTGATACTCATAGAAATTAATCATCTTCACCTACCTCTACACCATCGCTCTTCACTGCGTATACGGATGTTACATAACTGTATGTCATTGCCTGTAAGAATGTCTTGAAGTTAGACAACATCTCTGACAGGAAGCCCTCACATTCAAACACCTGTTCAGTGTGTCCAATGTAGGTACCCTCATCATCATACCTATCTACTCTAAATGTTACTACATCCATTACCAGTTTACTCCCTTAGTTTTCTCTAATAGTTCTACCATCTTGTTAAGATACCAGATGGCCTTCTTTGCATCCTGAATAGGATTACCCTTCTTCATCAGGCGTGAGCCTGTGTATTTAATCACGTTACCCTGACAATAGCTGATAGCTTCGTACTCACCTAGCACATCTACTATGTAGTCGATAGTTTCAATGTTACTATCTGCGTAGTGGGCAGGACTATTAACCATGTCTATCTTACCACTGATGCGTACACTAGCTTCCTCAATCTCTGCTAGCTTCTGCTTCATGTACTCTTCATGCCTTAGTTGCTCTGCCATAACTTCACCTCTGCTGTGTCTGTATCATACTCACCGTCACGTAGGATACGTGCTAGCCTAGCGTTCTCTAAGGCTACCTCTTCTGATAAGCCTTTACTAACAAATGCACGAACCACTGCATCCCAACCATCACCATCTGCCAGAATCTTATCAGCAGTCTTCGGGCCAACAGCAGGGCATCCTTTGTAGTTGTCGGTGCTATCTCCAATAAGTGTCTGCTTAAAGAAATTGTAGTCAGCTTCTTCTTCGCTGATTGTAACAACCTCTCCATCAATCCAATGCTTTGCTGGTACAGTACGAAGGTCTTTATCTTCAGACCAAATAATAGTATCTGGATTCGCAGAACCCAATATCCCCAAGACATCATCTGCTTCTAATCTCCTATAGATTATGGTGTTATACTTACTAGCTATGTAATCCCTTGCATACTTTAATAGCATGGGTCTACGCACATTACTACGATTAGCTTTGTAGTATGGTACTAGTTCCTTACGGTAGTTCTCTTTATCAGATAGGGCAACAACACAATCCTGTACTGGTGCTTCTCTTAGTAGCTTACCTATCTGTTCCTCTATCCTAGCGTCTACATCAGGCTCCCAAGCATGTAGTGTCCACAGCCCATCACCCCAATTAATAGGATTTTCTGCTGAAGTAGCCGCCTTGTATGCAATGATGTCTCCATCAATAAGCAGTAGGGTCATCGTCTATCTCCTGTTCTTGTTGTTGCATGTCCTTCAGTTGTGACAGGGTAGCTATCTTAATACCTGTAGTAACCTGAAGGTAATCTAAGTAAGACTCTACTATCCACTTGATGCAGAGACATAGGGTAACACCAGCAAAGCTGATGGTGCATACCATCTTAAAGAAGAAATCAAAGTCCATGTTGGATACACTCCTTTGCTTCGCCTACTGACATCTTGAACCACTCACCTCTACGCTCTGCTATTACTTCAGCAGACCTGTGTGCCTGTGCTTCTGTCTTACGTCTGTCCTTAGTATAGACAGAGTACATAAGTATGTAGTCACGGAAGGGACTGCTTGTTTGATAACTCTTAAGTCTATCCTCAGAGTCAACAGCCATACCAATCTTAACCCACTCAGGCCAAGCGTTATTAACAATGATGTAGACCTCACCCTCTTTGACACTATCGTAAGCCTTCAAAGTAGCAGTACCAATCTCTCTGGCCTTCTGCTTTAGTAGGTTGTACTTACGCTTAGTAGCATCACAAGTCCTACAGAAGTAAACATGCTTCCTCTGATTACCATGCGTCCAGTTATTACCTAGTGTTAGGTCTACTGAACACACGTTACAAGTCTTAGTGTGTGTCTGCCCAATTACTTCCGTACTTGTATTCACTGTCGAGTCTGCATCTGAAGCTGAAGTGTTCTTCGGTGTCTCGCATACATCGTTGAATAAGTCTGCCTGTTTCATCTTCTTGTCCCTTCTTTACTACTAACTGAACTTCGTCATGGATAAACGCTACAATCTGTGCGTCCAAGTTTGCTTCCTTTAACGCACGTGCTATGTACACGTACCATGTCTTACAGATGATAGCACCTGCACTCTGTAGTAGAGTGTTCAATGCCGCATGGCTGTGTCGGATAGGAATGATACGTCCGTCCAATCCCTTGACCCAACCCCTGTCCTCTGCTGCTCTGGCTACTGCATCCTTAAGGTACTTAAGTGCTGGTAGTTTCTTCAAGAACTTCTTCTTGATTGCCTTACCTTCCTTCGCACCCTTACCTATAATCTTACCTGTCTTCTCATCACCTGAACCATAAAGAAATCCATAGATGAATGTCTTGGCTTGGTTACGAGATGTCAGGCCAGCCGCCTCTTGGTTAGTAGTGTGTATGTCACCATTCAATACAACGTCAGCATAAGAACCATTGTCATAAGCTGCCATGTAATGGGCAAGGCAACGTAGTTCTAAGCCACTTGCATCAGCACCTAGTAGTGAGTAACCCTTAGGTGCTATGAAGAGTGACCTACATTCCGTACCAAATGGCGCACCCACACTAGGGATTTGTGCCATGTTTGGATTAGAATGTGTGCAACGAGAAGTGACAGCACCCATATGATTAACCCTACCATGTAGCTTACCTTCCTTCTCCATCTTCAACCATGCTTGCTTACCTGTAGCTAGCTGGCCTATGCGTTTGTTCAGCATTAGATACTCACATAGCATCTTAGCCTCTGGCATATCAATACCAGATAGGATGTTGTCATCCACCTTAGGCTCACCACTATCAGTGAATACCTCAGGCTTCCAACCTCTCTTCATCAATCGGTCAGCAATCTGCTGTCGTGATGCAGGGTTGAATGGGATAGTCTTGGTCTTAGTCTTAAGCTCTACAATCGTAGGCTCAAAGGTACTGACTAACTCATCCTCAATCTCTGACCTACGTGAGGCCAGCTTGTACCACAACTCGACTGCTTTCTCCTTGTCAAAGGGGAAGCCCTGTTCTTGTTGCTCCCCTAGTAGGGTATGTATCTCAGCTTCCAAGGCTAGTGCTTGTTCACTGAAATTTTTCTCCATAATTTTATGATACAGTTTGGCAGTAACAGCCGTGTCCTGTATGCAGTAGTCGAGCATGTCATCGGAATATACTGCGAAGCTCTCAACACCGTTATTGAAATCACCTTTTAATTCTCCTAGTCTATAGCCCCAAGCTTTAAGTGAGTGACTACCAATCATCTTCTGTGGTATGCCACCTGCTTTGTGTAGCTTGAAGTCAATCTCCTTTACGTCAGGCCAGATAGTCCTAGAGTATACCAACGTATCTAACAACTCACCAGTGTAGGTGTAGTTATATAGTTTCTTCAGTACACGTAAGTCATAGTCTATGATGTTGTGTCCTATGAGTAGGGTCACGTTGTTATCAATAAACTGTAGTGCCTCTTGTGTCTGTGTTAGGTCAAAGGTGTATACCTCATCAGTCTCTACATCTCTGAAGACATGACACCATACCTTAGATACTTCTTCCAGTAGGTGGTCTGCTTCAATGTCCCATGCAACTTTCATATCGTGTCTCCGCACTGATTAAAATTCTATTTCTACTTCTTCTTCGTCATCAAATAATGTCTCCGTCATACGTCCTGTGGTTGTACTATAAGATAAAGAACAACATAAGCCTGTCTCACCAGACCATCTATTTTTCAACACCCTCACCTGACTGACGTTAGCATTGTCACTGTCCTGTTGATTACGCTCAAGACCTATGACCATATCACTTAGCTGACCAATGGCAGCACTACCCCTCAGTTGAGACATACTTGTTTGTGCGCCATCCTCATGGCCTCTGTCTCCTGATGGTCGTTTAAGATGTGAGATAAGTATTAGCCCACAGTTTAGTTCCTCAACCAGAGCACGTAGTCTGGTCATGGTATTGTCGATTAGCCTACGTTCATCACCACCCTCTAGACCAGACACAACAATACTAATATGGTCAAGAATAATGTAGTCACACCCACAACCTCTAACAAGATACCTAATCTTTGACAGTAGATTGTCGCTATCAGTAGAACCCCAATGGTCATACAGATATACTCTGCCTGAACCAACAGTTGCATCGAAGGCATCACGTAACTCCTCTTGTGGTACGTCTGTTTGTCTTAAGTGTAGTGGCTTGTTAAGTTCCAGCGACATCAACCCTAGTGCAGTACGCTTCACGTTCTCTTCTAGTGCAATGTAACCTAGTGTCTCACCATTCTTAATGAAGTAGTGAGCGAACTCACGTGCTAGCTGTGACTTTCCAATTCCAGAGCCAGCAGTCACTGTGACAATCTCACCCTTACGACAACCACCTGTCTTATCCTGCAACCCTACATATGGGTAGGCTACTGAGTCTTTGTCATCGTTAGCTATCACGATGTCCCACACATCAGTACCTGCTAGGATACCATCAGGTCTGTAGGTCTTAGCACCCCACACTGCGTCAATCAATTCACTAGTGCGTCCAGCCTGTACCATATCGCTTGCATCCTTGAGGGGAAGCTTCGCAATCTTAGCCTTGTTAGGTGGTAGGATGCTAGCTACCTCAAGGGCTGCTGCCTCACCATGCTCATCGTTATCGAACATAATCACGATGGACTCATAGTTACACAACCACTCAAGGCTCTTAGCTACTGCCTTCTTAGCTGACTGTACACCCTGAGGTACGGATACTACAGGCCACTTGTTGTCAAAGCATTGACTGACAGACAGGGCATCTAACTCACCCTCTACTATGGTAATCATCTTACCCTTGTCACGGCATAGGTGTTCACCATACAATCCAATACTCTTGATGTCCCCTATAACCATGAAGTCTTTATTAGGGAAGCGTATCTTCTGTGCCTGTAGTGTGCCTGACCTGTCATACATGTTGGCTACCTGTACCTTCGCACCCTTGTAGGTACTCAGTCCATACTGCCAGTGTCTTGTAGTCTTCTCGTTTAGTTTTCGTTTGCCTAGTGCTGTCACCTCTACTGGTAAGAACTCTGCATTACTTGGTGTTGTCACTGCAATCACTCCTTCATCGTTGTCACCCTTGGTGAATGTCTGGCAAGAGAAGCAGTAGTGATTACCGTTTGCGTATAAGGCATTGGCATCACTACTACCACAGTGAGGACAGGCTTCATGCCTGATGAACTCACTCTCTTCCATTAGCTACCTCTCCTAAGATATAGTCAGAGACAATACGCATCTGCTTTGCGATAGCCTTGGCTACAGGATTAGGGTAGGTGAGCGTATCACCTGCTATCTCAAGCCCAATGTCACGCCAATCTGTGGCAGCATTGAACTCTTGGTCATCGACAAAGACAGACAGTACTAGTCCCTTCTCTGTCATCTCAGCATTGATGTCTACCTCAGACACCAACTCTTCTTGTATCTCAATAAGACTCATCTAACCACTCCTTAGGTATAGTTCCTTCTGCCCAATGGAAACCATTACGGTCTGCCCACTCAGCACATGTCATCTTACTACCGTCTTTCCTTTTCTTAGCTCCCTGTATAGTAGCACTAGACTTCTGGAATACAAATCGTATGTCCATGTCGGGGTACTGTGCCTTGATAGCTTTCATCTTACGCTGGCTATCCTGCCTGAAGTACCCCTTCAGTTCTACTATCATGTCACCTACTGCTAGGTCAGGGATGTAGTGACGTTCCACAAAGTATGGTAACTTACTTGGTTCATACTCATATGAAATGTCACGTACATCTAAATCAGAAAGAACGGCCTCTTCAAAAGTCCCCTTCATCTGAGCTTCCTGTAGGTAGGTTATCATCCAGCATGTCCATAGCACTGCTCTCTTGAGTGTTGTCTTTGGCTACTGCTTCTGCAACATAGCCATCCTCTTCATCCAAGAGTGACATAGCTGTTGGTCTACCTTCTTCTAACTTGATAACCTGTAGGGCTACTAGTCGTAGTGATGTACCCACTGTCTTAGAGCTTGGCATGTAGTATGGGTAAGGGTCAATGATTGCCTTTACTACAGAGCCATTACCAATCAAGATGCTAGGGTCAATGGGTTGTTTCTTAGCATCCAGTACCATAGGACGTTGGCGTACATCTACCCCATCCTTCTTACGTACTGCTGCCAGCTTGGTCTTGAAGAACATATTACCTGTAGGATTACCGTCCCTGTCGTAGTGTTCCTTGTTGTTAGTCGCAATGGACAGGCTAGCACGTAGAGCATTACGCTTGTTCTCTGGTGCTTCCTTGACAGTCTGTTCTAGCTTCTGTTTAGCTAGTACTTCTAACTGTTCACATAGTACTGTTGCTTCTGCTTCTGACATGATGATGTTAGCTGAGTATTCACCATGTGGTTTAACAAACTTAGTGTCAGGCTCATGTACTTTAGCCCACTCAACTGTACCTTCTAGTTTAATGTTTGGCATATTAACTCCTTCTGCCTATTCTGTTTTGCCGATTGGCTAGGTTGTAACTTTAGAAATCATGCAAAGAAATAATCTGATTTCAAAACGTCACGTAGGTTTAGGCTACCACTAGCAGGTGGTTCAGGTACATCCTGAGTCCCTAGTGTAGTGATAGCATGTTGTCTCAACTGTGTCAAGACATCATTCTCTTCATACATATTAACAAACTCTTCTCGTAGTACCTCTGACATCAGGGGCATCATGCTACTGTGTGTACCGTAGCTATCATGTACCATTGCATAGTCATGGATGCCTAGCTTGTAGGCTTTGTTAATAGTCTTGGTCATTGCCGCAGCATCTAGGCTGTGGATAAAGTTAGGTGATGCACCTAGCCCTGTCCTTCGCCTGTTCACTGAGTCTTCCTTGTCCTTAGGAAAGGATAGTGATACTACCTCGCCATTGATGTGTGTCTTGATACGCTTCTGTTGTGTCTCACTGTACTGCTGTAAGACTATCCAGCCTGTAGGTGTAACCCATTCCATGTGCTGTCCTCTCTCAGCATACACATCTGCTACAGTCTTAACGTAATCCATCACCTTACGTGCTGATACAATCACCTCACTGATAGCGTTCCACACATGACCTGCTAAGTAATTGCTAACCTCAAACAAGTCATCACCAAAGGGATTGATTGCACCCTCTTTAATCCTATCACCTATTGCTTCCTGTATGTAGGTTCTGCATGAGTGTCTCGTACCTGAGTAGGGTACAATCATAACAGGACGCTTGGTTAGCTTCCTATCAATACCAAACTCTAGGCATTTACGTGCTAGCTCAGTATCCTCTGCCCTAACGCTGGCTGTTGCGGCCTCTGCTACCTGCCAGTAGATGTCCTGAGGTAGGTTACTAGGTACTAGGTTAGTAGCTAGCCCACCTGCTTGGTCCTTGAGGATAGCAGACAGGTGTTGTAGTCCATTACATGAACCATCGGCAGCACAGGGTAGTCGTGTCTCAAATCCCCACCCCTGTCTGACCAGCCCTGCCATCTCGTAACACCAGCCTAAGAATTGATAAGGCTTGTCTGCTTCCAGCCATACTTGATTGTCGTATGGGTTATCAGCAATCCTCTGTGCCTCATCTGCAAAGTCCCAAGCCCATGTCTCTCTGTCATTTAGTGATACCTTGTCGTTACCATACAGGTTAGCACCATGAATACACAACCACCTAGCATCATCCCAATTATTGATAGGCATGGGATAGCCAAACTCTAGTAGTGACTTGGACCAGTCAGCAGATTGAGGTGACAGGAATGTACTGCTTGCATACTTACGTGAACGAAAGTCATTCTGCCATACGTAATAGAACCTGTCATATCCTGCATACTGTTCAGCTATGTTAAGTGTACGCTCTACCTGTATCCTCTTACTGATGGTCCGATTGTTCTGTGAGTAGATGTTGTTACGCTTACGTGACCATGTTCTAAACTCCTGCTTCTCCTCTTCGTTCATGTCCTTCGGGTCTTTACTGAATGGGTAGACTGGTAGTGGTGTGTCCTCTCTTGCTGGTAGCTTACCCCACTCCTGTCCGTTGTCCCATAGCTGACGTAGTACTGTCAGTACGTTGCTATTGATACGCCATTCAGTGTCCTGTAGTGTGTTGAGACAGGCATACTCTTGTGTTAAGTCTTGGTCTGATAGTCTGTTTAAGTGTACCTTCAAACTCATTTGCGCCTCACTATAGGTAGTTCATCTATGTCATGTCCATGATACCCACCACCCTTGATACTGGTCCACCTCTTGGGTGGTATCACACAGGGTAGGTAGCGTGGCCTTGATGTTTCTATGTACTGATTGAAAGCTGCAATCCACTCGACTGTCTCCTCACTAGGTACTACATAGGTAGCCCTTCGCTTGCGTTCAGTCTGTTGAGTGTCTAGCTTGATGATACCTGTAGTCTGTATGATGATGTCTACCATCTTAAATCCTACATGCACACGCTCTGACTTCTCCCATTCAGTGTCCTTGTATCCGTCCTTGTTCATCTTGTTAGTAAGTCCATAGCGTCTAGCACCATAGGCCTTCTTCATTGCTTGCTTGATAGTGTTACGTGCTATGTCTCCCTCGCTGTGTATCCACCTGTCTAGTCTGTCCTGTATCTCTATGTTAGCACCAATAGTACGGGCTACATAGAGCAGGGTATTCTTTCTACTGATACTGTCTACTAGTGTCACCACTGATAGATAGGCTACTTGTTCTGCATCCATCTCTCGCACACGCTTGAAGGTGATGTCCCTTGATGGATTACTTGGGTGTGATAGGTACTCTTTTAATCCTTCTGCTACTGTGCCTACCACTCTTGATACTATGGCTCTACCATGAGACGTGTTAGATTCCATGCCCTTGTCTACTGACCTGTCTCTTGCCCTTCTGAACCGTTGGATACCACCTGTTAGCATCTCTGTCTCTAGCTCAAGCTGGTGCTCAAATAGGTCATCGTCTGTTTCTAAAGTTACATCCAAGAGTAAGACCCCCTTTACTATATACTATAGGATAGCTGTAATACCTATGACTGCTACACCTGCTAACATTAAAGTTGTATGTGCTACTGCTATATCTTTATAGTCATTCAACATACCATACAGGGATAGTAATACCATACCGACTATCCATATCATTGTTACTGCTTCACTCATTCATCACCATATGTTTCTAGCATCCACTGCTTGTGAGGTGTTGTTACTTCATACTCTTCTGGTACTGGCTCAGTCCACTCAGCTAGACAGTCAGGACAGAACCATTCTACCATACCATCTACTGCTATGAGTGCTTCAGCTTCACCCTTACCACAGTACCCACATCTCTTGAACCCCATGCTCACTTGCTTACTCCCTTCGTTATGTAGTGTGCTATGTTACTACCAGCACCGTTAGCTATACGTTCATTATAGTATTCATACATCGTGTATAGATTAGGATTAACATATTCTTCCTGCCATTGCAAGTCCTCTATTCTCATGCGTAGCTCACAGTATGCTTGCTTGAATGTTACTGCTGTCCATCCGGCAGCAATCATGTCCTGAGTTACCTTGCTAGTCATTCCTTGTTCTCCCTTTGATACACCATCTTACCTTCTACATATCCCATCTTGTATTTAATGTGCATGTTCACTTCATCATAACTACGGTATGGATTGACATAATTAAAACCATGATAGCCCCTGTAATACCCCATGCGATAGGATGAATCATGTTCCTTTTGTTCTTCTGTCTTGCGTGTCATGTTGCTGGTTCTCCTTCTCGATTGCATCACTGCTCTACTAACTGGTGTAATCTTCATTGTCTACTACTAACTGTAAGTCTGGCTCAAGTGTCACCTCATAGTGTGGCATGTTGTCATTGTCTGACATTAAATCTATCATACGACTGGCACAATAGCTTGCCTGTTCCTCTGTTAAATAGTCTGTCAGTATCACCATCAACTCATCAAACAAATCATCTTGCATCTTATATATCCTTATCTTGATTGTCTGCCATAAATGCATCAAGGCTGTCTGCCTTTGCTACCTCTGTATAGTAATGATACATCTCATCATATGCAAATTGCAATAGCGTATCCATATCCCAATTACCTACAGATTTCATGCAAGCCACTGCAATTTCATCGTCTTTGTACTTATTCATCTTACCTCTCCTTAAAATCTCTAGCTATCATATCTGCTATCTTGTCTAGTCCCTTGGCTAGCATGAACACTAGACAGAAAGCAATCCCCATTACACATAGTGCTAATCCTATAAGTTCCATAATTCTAATCCCTTCTTGATGCCCTGTAGGTACGCTAGCATCTGCTTGTATGTTATCCTGTGTTGTACTATGTGTGACCCGTTGTTGCTAGTCAGTTGCCAGCCCCCATAGTGAGTGTTTAAGTTAAGCTCAAAAGCTGTCTTAGCTTTACTGTTAATGTAGTCTAAGTGGTGGTGTAATACTTTCCTGCTTGCACTCATTGTCTTATCCCTTCTTGCTTGTGATTATATCTAGTACTGTTTCAAAGTATTTTATTAGTGCGTCAGGTGTATATTCTCGCTGATACTGAGTGCAACGTGTAGTCCCCTTAACATTGCCACAGATAGAGCGTAGCTTACCCTTCTCACAATAATGTAGTGTCTTGTCCTCTGGTGGTAGCATAGGCAGGTCAGACTTGTCAATACCGCATATGTATAGCTTAGTCTTCTTATGTGCTACGTGCCCGAAGTCATACTGGTCTACCATGATAGTAAATCCACCGTATTCGTCTGTCTCTCCTACGTCTGGTAAATGCTTACCGAATAACCTTGAACCGTTAGGGTGCTCTAATATACCACCGTTCTGCCTTATCTTATCAATAGACCACAAGGCTAGGTCTGCTTCACCCTCTCTTGGATTTGCCATGTGAGATAGCTTGCCCCATGCTCTACATGGTGGATGACATACCACTGGCAGACTGTCTGAATATCCTAGTGCATTACGGTCTGCATCGTATGCATCCCAAGCTGTTGTAGTTTTATATGCGCTATCACTTCTTACAAATAGTGCTACGTATTTAGTGGCTGTCATTGTCTTATCCTCTCTTGTGTTGGGTGCTAGTACTTCGGGAAGAATACACTAGCACCCTGTTATAGTCAATCAGTTGTTACTATGTCCTGTTGTCCACCAAACCTACGCTTCACCCACATAGGCACTGATAAGTAGTGACTTGTCTTTCCTACATGTAGTCCTAAGAATGTAGAACCCTTGCTGATACCGTACCTGTTTAGCTTTACACGTGGACGGATACCGTATGTTGCTAGTGTCTTGTTGGATAGTTTAAGTGTATAAGTTTTCATAGTTCTAGTCCTTTCTAGTTTTCTAATAGATATTCTTCTTCTACTTCAAAGTAACGCTGTTGTTCTTCGTCCCATTCTAACTCTATTACATCATTTTCCATCTGGAAACCCTTTCTTATATGTTGTGTTTCTTCTTCCATGCAACCCAAGTGATGGCTTGCATCTGTCTTCCTAGTAAATCATATTCTTTCGCTACTGTCAAATATTCTTTCTGTAGCTTGGCATATTCTTTTATACCTATACCAGTCTTAGCGTGAGTCAATCCTACTCTCTCATTGTAGTATATGTTTCTAGCATGGCCGTCAATAGTTATATCGTCTTCTCCCATAATATTACGAAAGAAACTAATAATCTTCTTTCCAGACAGTCGCACTATCACTGTCTCATAGTCTGGAAACTCTTTTAATATTCCCCATGCTTTTTGCTTCATCTTGTGATAGGTACTCACCTTTACAGTGTCCATCCCTTGCCCGTCTTGAAAAGCCTTGCATAGCTCATAAGCGTCAACTAAGTTTCTTTCCCATTTGTTGTTAGGACTAAGGCTAGCCATAACACCTACAACAATATAAACAGGCATATCTAGTCTTTCTGCTATCTGTCTTGCCTCTTTTTGTGCTTCACCATACCAGTCTGAGGCTTGTACTATTTCATCTTGTGACAAGTTAGCTAGTGCATACTTGTACATCTTGCGGATGTTATGTTTAGACATTATTCCATATCCTCTAGTGCTATAGTTATAGACCTACGATTGTATCTTGCGCCATCTGGCGTTTTACAGTCTTGAAACATCTCTACAAGAAAGTCAATAGTCTTTCTTCTTCCTTTTAATTTTAAAGCTTCCTTACAAAACTTATAGATTGTCTCATCGTTGTTTAGCCATAAGCTAACATTCCATGTGTTCCACGATGGATAACCGTTATATTCTTTGGACATATCTTTCCCCTCTCGAAAAGCTGCTGTTACAGTTACGTTGTCTTGTTCTTCTTCTTGTGTGACTAGCAAGGTTGGACAAACCGCTTATGCTCTCTCTTTCGTCTGCAAGACATACCTGTTGCGTGTCAAACTTTTGACATCGGGTCGGTCGCTCTTGCCCTTTCAGTATAGCACAACAAGAGAAAGAGAAACAAGTAAAAAATGCATAAAAAGTTAATTAAGTTTGTAAGTGTCTGAAAACATTAGAAAGAAAGTTAAAAATAAATAGATAGCAGGTGCATTTGTTAGGAATTGTTTTAGGACATTATATAGTAATACAAGAAACAGATAGAGAGAGACAGACAAAGTGTGATAAAAATGTCACACGTGCAGCATTTAAGTCACACTTAAAGACACTTAAAGAATCTAACATGTCAAAAGGATGACACTTAAAGAATCTGCAAGTGTCTGTTAGTGTCAAATGTTTGACTTGACAGGGCTGAAAGTGTCGTGCTATACTAAAGGGTTATGGGGGTACGTGCGTTCTACTACTATTATATACCCCCTCAGATTTTTCTGTATAAATTAGCTTGGTGAATACACAAAGAGGAGTAAGTAGTCATGTCTTACAGCGATTAGAGCCAAGCTTAAGAGGGGTATAATACTCTATACATACTATAGGTACTTTAACCCCCCTAGCTCTAGGATGTAACTTTAGACTTCTATCCAACCATCCTGCCTACTACTTACAGAGGCTACATTCATATGTGACATGAACTTATCTAACTCATTATCCAACAATTCTTCCTTACGTACTGCTATCTCTACATCAGCATCAGCAGCCATCTGGTCTACCCAATACTGTACAGCCATAGCCAGTACATCAAGTCTATCATCGTGAGCTAGTGCTCCTCTCTGCTTAGTAATCCTAGTCATCTGATAGGTCAGCATATACTTAATACCCTTCTCAGGGGGCATATCCTGCACACTATCATAGTCCTTCTGTATCACCTTAGGGTCTATAACCAACCTGTGCTGGTTCATTACAGGCTCTAGTGTATCAATGATACGAGATTCCTTCTGTGTATTGTGACGTACCTCTTCAGTAGCCACAGGGTAACTCTTCAACAGGTGAGGCTTCAGTAGCTCAGTAAACATACCATCACCAAAGTTACTCTCTATCAGTACCATATTAACCTGATGTATCTTAGCGAGGTCTGTCAGGTGCTGAAGTGCAGCATCAGTGTACCCACCCTCTACACCACCAGCGTCTACCACATACAAGTAACCATTAAGCATCTTAACAACAGCGTATGCAGTCTCATCTGAGCCTCTACCAGAGGGGTCAATGGCTAGTATGCTACCTGTATACTTAGAGCGTCCTATAGTGTCCTCAGGGGCGTAGAACTTATCTCCTGACAACCCTACATTAGGGATGTCGTGCATGGGTTTCATAACACCATACACCATCTTCTCAGGTGCAGTCTCCTTATCACAGGAGTAGATGATGAGGTCACTCAGTTTAAGCGGATATTTGTTTGCATCACTGAGACTAGTATCCAGCATAAATTGCAAAGCAAAACCACTTCTACCATAACTAAGCTCTCTTTCTATCAAATCTTCATCATCAAAGCGTTTAGGGTCCGTAGGAAGCCCGTACACGGCCTCTCCTTGGTTCTGTAGTGTCTCATACAGGGAAGGAGCAAGTCGGCCACCATACGCCTTCTCAGAGCGTTCTAGAGTAGGGTAGCGTGAGGGCCACACTCTCATCTGGTATCCACGGTTAAGTAGTACATTGTATAAGGACATCTCATTCTGAGGTGTACCTAAGTAGATAATCTTACCGTCAGGCTTTAGAACAGCGTCAAATTCTTTAACAGTCTCTCCAAGCTTCTCACGCATCATGTGTGTCATAGAGTTATTAGGTACTTCTACGTCATCAGCAATAATAATGTCAGCACGTGAACCTGTAAGCTGTCCTGTAACACCTACAGACTTTACAGAGGGGCTACCAGATGCTTTAGCTGGTGCTACATCAAAGGCAATCTTAGACCACCTCTGCCCATCTCTAGCGATTAAGTGTTGGCATATGGGTAGTTCTACGATTATTCGCTGTGTGAAGGTCGAGAAGTCATCTGCTCTAGCTTTAGAGGCTGATACTACCATAAACTTTAGTTGGGGGTTTAGAAGTAGCTGGTGGACCACGTAGGCAGCAGTGATGTAGGACTTACCTACGCCACGGAAAGCCTCAATAATGCTACGCTTGGGGCTGTTCTGTAGGTAGTGTGCTATATCGTACTGTACTGGCGTGGGTTCAGGTAGTCCTAAGTGTTGCCATACTAAGTATGTAAAGTTTCTAAAGTCGTGTAACGGCTCTGGAATGTTAGTCATCATATATCACTTGTACAGTATGTGCGTGTAAGTCATTTACTTTGCCCCACACAGCATTAATAGGTGCAACACTAAACTGAAAGGTAGCTGCTAAATCTCCTACAGTAGTACTACCGTCTAGACTAAGACCAGCAGTAGGGGCTGTAGTATCGTTACTAAACCCTATGGTAATAGAATGGTTGTCGTGGTCATTCTGTATACATAAATACATACGACTAGCGTTACTATCTAGTATCTTTACCCAAGATTGGTCAGCAGGTAGCGTGACAATCTTAGCTGTTAGACTAGCGTTATGTCCTCTCATCTGACTACCTTCCTAGTATTAATTTAATTTTAGCTAGTTCTATTTCTAATTGATGTACTCTTCTAACAGTATCTTGTACTTCCTGCGGTGGTTTAAACAGGTCAATCCACTCATCATTCTCTTCTACTTCTGCCATAGTCAACTCAAGGTTGTGTTCTAAGAAAGATATTCGCTCTGTCAGCCCGAAATAGGCCCAAGTAGCTATGCTTGCAGCAGCAATCATGGATACTAAATTACGAAGAGGAATAGTAATCTCACTATTATCATTTAACTTAGTAGCTGTATTCTTAACTGAGTTTGTCATTGGATACTCTCCGCTACCTCAAAGGGTAAGTCATTGAGTAGGTTAGCCATAGGACTTTCTGCTGTAATTACATCTAGGCTTGCGCCATTGTCCTTAAGAAACTTAACAGCCACTGATAGTTCGCTAGCCGTTGCCTCACCACTCTGTACACGTAACAGTAGTTCTTTAGTAACCGCTTCGTGTAGGAAGTCCATCTGTTGTTTTTCTATCACTGCCACTCTCCTGTACGGATTTGCTCACTGACTTCTAACGCCCTGTGTCCAACCTGACTAGCCCACTTACTCTGTAAGAACTCATCTGCCGCCATATCGAAGTTTCCTGCCTTTAGCAGAGCCATTGCGTTTACGAACTTTGAGACTGTTCCTATTCCTACGTTGAAGGTGAAGTTGATAAGGGCTGCGAAACGTACCTCGTCTAACTGCATTGTCCAAGGGAACTTGTCCTTCAGTAACCGCCCTGCTCTCTCTATGTCGTTCAGCAGTAGCATCTCTGCTTCCTGCTCTGAGATGCCTACGTCTTCCAGATTTCTTCCAATACCTATTGTAAGTTTTCCTGCTGTGCATTTGTACGGTTCTAGCTTAAGCCCTTCATGTCGCTTTAGTTGTTCTATAAGTTGCGTCATTCTGTTAGTCTCCGCTTGTTCTTCTGTAGTTATGTTGTGCATATTCCACATTACTTCTTCATCCGATATACGATGTTAATTGCAGTGTTTGCACATACTGCTAGGAGTGTTAGTATCTGTAGGAAGATAGCTATAATTTCTAATTCCACTACTTCTCCTGTTTAGGTATTGCATTGCTACAGACGTAACAAAACATTCTAACAAAGCCACGCATTAGCTTCTCTGGTATGTATTGAGTGTTCAGACAGTGTTTGCAAGTATACTTCATTACTTCTTACCAAACATCTTAGTTGCACCCTTAATACCAAACGAAGCTGATACGATTACACCAAGGGTATATTTGTACCAGTCAGGTGTCTGTGCCAGTGCTTGAAAGCCCCTCTCCACATACTCGACAGTCCACGGCAAGAAGCAGAGTAAAAGTGGAACACTGAACAGAATTGTAAGGTACTCGTCTTTCCACGATTCTTTAGAACCTTTGACAGCCTCAACATCCCAATCAATCTCTCCTGCAATCTGCTTCTCCATGATAGAGGTTTCAGCTTCAATCTTAACTAATTTCTGTTTAGCCTTGGCTTTCTTTGTTTCCACAAAGCCCTCGACTGCACTAGAGGCTACTCCGAATAGCCCCTGTAATACCATGCCCATCATATCTTATTACCTTATTCCTATTGCCTGTGCTGCACTATACATCATATACATAAAGGCAAGAACAATGAGTAGTATAAACATAACTACAATTCCTAAGATACTTAAAGCATCCATCATATCTTCTTGTTTTCTTGCCTTTTCCTTACGTGCTTCTATAGCAGCTTCCTTGGCTTCTTGTATTCTTTTAGCACGTTCTGTGACAATAGACTGCCACGTACCGTGTCCAAACCTCATATCAATGAGAGTACGCATCTCGTTCATCTTCTCTTGAGCAAGCTTTGCGTCTATGGTTTCTTTAGCCACACTTGATATGGAGAAAGCAGAATTAGATTTCTTATTACGCTTTTGCTGGACTTGCTGTTCACCCTCAAAGAGTTTATCAACAAATCCAGCTATCTCGCCCACATCATTTGCGGTGTTGATTACAGATTTGATTTGGTCTACTGCGGCCTTAACTAAGGAAATTCCTGCTAGTGTTTCTGCAATCATTCTACGTTCCTACATCTTCATCAAGAGGGATGATGCAAGGCCAACAACTATAATCGTTGACCCCATTATCATTGCTTCCAGTCGCCACATACGTTTATCAAGACTGGCTAGTTTTCCGTGTACCATTTCGTACCTGACAGCACACTCTTTTTCGTGAGCTTCAAGTTCCATCTGGACCTTGAGTTCTGGTTCTATAGACATCTTCATCAGCCTGCTATTTCTTTTGCAATGGTTACAGCAGTGGAAGTTAAGCCACTACCACCAGTATTATGTCGCAAGCTAACACTACCCTTTTCAGAAGCAATTTCTAAAGTATAAGTAATTGCTGATGTCGTGGCTGGTGTGTCTACATATTCAATACTCCACGGGCATGGCGACCAGTCAGCAACATTGCTATACCCATAACGAATTGCACTCCAAATAACTGTACTTCCTCTTTTTAATCTAAAGTAAATACCGCCAGTATCCCCCTGAACCATGCCGCCAGCAGAATGGCTTATCATTATTTTGTTTGATGTACTAGCGGGGGTAATGGTTACAGGTGCGGCGACAGCGTTATAAGTGTTAGCATTTGTAACAACAGTTGTATCAGTTGATGTTGCCTGTACTACTTGCAACACAGAGCCAGCAGGTAGACCAGCAGAGTTTAGTTTTGTTAAAGCCATGTCTGTCTCCTATCCTACTAAGTAACCGCTGAAGTCTATACCATCTATGGTCACCGTATTGTCTGTGTCAGATTGAAATGAAACTTTTAACTCATTACCACTTGTTAAATTGAGAACCGAGGAATAATTTAAGGTAGCACTAGCCCCACCTTGTGGGTCATGTCTTGACTTAAATAGTCTGGTACCATCAATATAAAGTCTCGCATACAAGTTAGTTGTTGATTGCGCAGAGCCAGCGGATATCGAAAAGTTTATTTGATATAATCCATCTGAAGGAACAGTAAATATTCCTGTTGTAGGATTAAAGTTATCACCAATGTCAAAACTTTCTGTGTAACCAGTTATGTCTGTTTCCGTAGTATAATCAGTACTACCTACAATTCCTATTGAGCCTCTAAAAGCTGGTTTAGCTGGCTGTAACACACGCCCACTGCTATCAATAGTCATAGCCGCAGTGCCGTTGCTTGCTCTAATACTGCCAACATCGAGGTTGCCGCTGATGGCTATGTTGGTATCTAGCTTGGCTGATGTAACAGCACCGCTTCCAATCTTAGCTTCAGTCACACTACCATCCGTAGGCGTAACCACATTGCCTACATTGCCAAACACTCGCACAAAGTCTATGACATCCGATGATGATAGCGTGGCACCAACAGTCAGCGTGTTACCTGATAGGCTCATGGTAGAGCCAGCCTGTATCACGCCGTTAATGCTGACCAGTAGGTTGTTCACAGTCTCAGGATAATATGCGGCACCGTTTCTGGTTAGTGTATAGTCAGCCGTGGCAGAGGCAGTCAGAGCATCTAGCTCAACGAACTCGCCAATGACAGGTTGTTTTCCTATATAGGGCATTAGTCAGCATCCTCTATTGTTAAGTCGCCAGCGTCCACCTGACGCATGATTTCGTCATACATATAATTGCCGACCCGCATTGAGACACCTGTTGTTTTGCCATCGTGAACAGCAACTAGCCCTGCGTTGTTTCCATCTTCATCTGCTATATGCTTAACACTTGTAAAAGTAATTTCATTCATTTTTATAACTCCGCATCCACAGAAACAGTTGACTGTGCTCTTGTGCTTCTTAAAACAGCACCATCGCCATCATTGCTTGTTGCGCCACAAGTCATAGAAACTGACATTGTGCTAGCTGTTGATTGGTTTGAAACTATTGAGGTAACTGCATTTGTTGTTTTGCTCGTCATAACAGTATAATTTGCAACTGCATCATCGAACGTAACATTAGGTGCGTCACGCATTGTGACAAAATTAGGTCGAATTATCTGTGCGTTTGTTGGGCCAAACATAACGCCGCTTGCTATTCGCCCAACATTGGAGCCAAGAGCATCCGTTTCATTACCACCAATGCGATAAAAGTACCGCTGACATTTCTCCAAAGTAGCCGCAAAACTTTCATGTTCAAACGGCGTGGCTACATCGCCTACTTCAAGCTGTACGCCAGTCAGTTGCCAAGTGGCGTTGTCAGTTCCAATTAAGTTTACCTGATTTGATGGAGCAAGGTTTGCAGCAGTTCTTGAAGCAAATGCAGTAGCTAATGTTCCAGAAGTGTAGTCTGAACCAGCCGCTAAAACCCAACTTACCTGCAAACCTTCACCGTTATCATTATTGATAACACCCGCTGTGTCACCAGCAAAAGTCATGGTTTTCTTTTCCCAAGTGTCAGCAGATGAAATTGTGTAGCTTTGTGCCGCTGACCTACTTGCATCCGCAATATCCAACTCAACGCCGTAGGTTCCAGCAATAGAAGACTTAACGTAAAAAGACAAAGTGATAGGTGACGCACTACTCGTGCCAAAGGCTAAATGCTGTAGATTAAATGCTTCAATGCGTTGTTGCAGTCTGACTCTTTCGTCAGTAGCAAGTGTACCTTCTTCAGTAGTTACCGTTAGCTTAAACGAATTTGAAAATCCGTCTGGTGCATCCGTAACTTGTTCATGTGTAACCCGTAATTCGTCAGGTGTGCCATTATATGCAGTTCTGAATCTGTCAACGGTTTCATACCCGCCACCCGAAACTCCTGTGACTGACGTGCCACGCTGTGCAATAGCCATATTTCCGTTGATGATGAGGTTTCTCGCACCTACATATTGCTCCTGCGAGGCAGGGAGTATTTTACTTAATGCCATGCCTGTCTCCTATATTGCCATCATGCCAGAGCCACGAATGGATGTGTTGTTCTGTACATCAACGGCGTTTAGTTGGCTTATTCCACCATTACCATTCATTGCAAACATCCTTAAAGTAGCGTCATTAGGCTCTACTTGTGCCCAATACGGACGCTCACCTTCAAAGTCTTGACCATTAACAGTTCCGTTAAAGCCCACGTTTATAATTTGATATAGACTACTGGTGTTTCTTGGTGTGAAACTTAAGTTAGCCAGACCTACTCTACAGTCTCCTGACGCAGACCCTTTAGAGCCAATTATTAAAAAGAAATTGAAGTACACAAATGAACCTATTTTCTGATATGTACCAACAGCCGCTGATAGTGTGTGACCACCGTTACTGCTTGTAAATGAAAGTATCGGTGTCCAAGTCCCCTCAGTAATAATCCCTGTAAGAGCAGAACCATCAATAGCTGGAAGCGCACCTGTTAGTTTGCTTGCCGCCACCGTGTCAATCTTAGCATTAGTCACAGCATCGTCTGCAATCTTAGCTGTGCTTACTGAGCCATCTGCAATCTTGGCTGATGTCACAGAACCATCTGGCGGCACGATAGTACCCACCGCTTTGCCCTGATACACCACATAGAAGTCATCTGAGCTTGCTACGTTGCCTGTCATCGTCAGTGTAGTACCAGAGGCACTATAAGCCACT
>Ga0213867_1000081_pt1 | contig 41131 bp, 32 predicted proteins | sample PICome_12_FD_160120 | JGI IMG/M metagenome (GOLD analysis project Ga0213867, IMG submission 160120) | Coastal seawater microbial communities near Pivers Island, North Carolina, United States - PICO540 | ecosystem: Environmental > Aquatic > Marine > Coastal | place: USA: North Carolina... | reverse complement strand
GGACCCCACGTTGCTCCCGGCCGTCGAGACCATGGATTTGGCGACGAAAGGAAGTCAGGATTGGGCCGTTTGGGACCTTGAGGATGTACGAATGCGACCCCGAGGTCGCTCGGACAACCGTCACCTGGCGAACCTCATTTTCAACGGGGCAACCTGCCTTGACCTCTGGGTCAACGGGCAGGCTTTGCGACGGGACGGGACGACCCTTACGCTGGACGAGCGGGCGATTTTGGACGAGATCGACGAAGCGGTCGCCACCTATTACGAAGGCGTGGAGTGACCTACTCCACTCGGGTGTACGCAAGACCCGCAACGCCGATGAGGGCGAACACGAAGTAGAGGGCAAAACCAGCGCTCAAATCAACGGCATACGCCAAATCCACTTGCGTCCCATCGGGAAGACCGTCTTGGTCGAGGGTTCCGATGCCGGCAAAGTAGGTGCCTTCCTGAACCTCCCACCTCAGCCCGTTCGTTCCGTCGCTTCCCGAAGCCACCAGATCGGTGTCAAAGGGGCCACAAGTGGTGCTGGAGCCTTGATTGAACAAACCGGGAGGTTGGGACTCGCAGGTGTTTTTCTCGTCCTCGTCAGCGATGACCACGTAGATGTCCTCACGGTCCCAGGTGAGGGTGAGGGTGGCGGAAACGAACACGGCAAGCGATTGTTCAGGAAGCGGCTCCTCGGCGAAGAAGGTCCGTTCGGGAACGTTCGGGGTGGTGATGTCGGTGATGCTTCCCTCAACGGTGATGCCGACCGTCCCGGCGAGCATCAAAAGAACGGCAAGGACCACGAGGCCGTACCCAACCTTCTCCTGTTTTCTCATCAGACCGCCTCAGGATATCCATCTCTTGCGAGGTTCAAACCGTCGTCCAAGGTCCTCATGTCAAGCCGCTCTCCTCGTAGGGTTGGGCGATGATGTTCAATCGTCGTCCGACTTCCGCTTGACGGCACGTCGCTTAACGGGTGCCTTGCGAGGGGCTGGACGGCGGCCAACAGCCCGGCGAACGGGCTTCTTGCGGGGCGCATCGTCGTCGTCGTCATCGTCGTCGTCGTCATCGTCGTCGTCATCGTCGTCGTCATCGTCGTCCTCTTCGGGTTCCGGTTCGGGCTTCTTTTTGCGACGGCGCTCTTTGCGTTGCACGATGTTGATGGCGAAGGGATCGTCATCGTCTTCCTCAGGAGCCGATTTTGCTTCTTCTTCCTTCTTTTCTTCTTCGGGCTCGGACGACGTCCCGGTTCCGGTGACGGCATCCATGTCGAGGTCTTGGCTCGTGCCGATGAACTCCGCCATCCACGATTCGTCCTCTTCATCGTCGTCACCACGCTTTTTCTTCTTCGGTCCGGACATGCCGACCTTGATGATCATCAGGGAGACCACGATCGCCAAGAGGTTGACCACGGCGATGATCCACACCACCACGTAGGGCGGGTCGGTGTAGCCGGGCGTGATGGTTTCGGGTTCAACCGGTGGCTTGAGGTCCTCAACGTAGTTACAGTACGTGGTGCCGTCCAAATTGTTTCGACAGAAATCAACGACGAACTCAACGCGCTTCTGAACCTCGTTTCCTGCACCGTCCGTTGCTCGGACCGTCAGGGCGTGTTTGCCGGTTTCGAAGTTGCCCGACGAAATTTCCATGTCGGCCGAGAGCGCACGGCTGTTGCCGTCCAGGTCGGTAACGCCCGTCAAATCCGACCAAGGCGTGGAAACGGGGGAGCCGGTTTCACCACCGAAGTGGTAGGTAAATCGGTACTGGAACGTGGTGATGATGACGTCGTCTTCGGCCCCTGCAAGAATGTTGATGCGGTTCCCGTAGAGGTATTTTGAACCGTCAGAAGCGGGGGTTGGCGAGTAGATGCTGACCTGCGGGAGTTGAGCATCGATGGAGAGGTGCGTCCATGTTTGGACGACTTCGTTGCTGGATTCGTCCTCCATCGTGACCCGGATCACCATGTCGCCGGCATCGGTGTTCGAGAGGATGCTGAAGTCGTAGGTGAAGAGCGGGCCAACCTCCGGGTTGTTTCGGTTATCGTTGAGCACGGAAAGAGGTTCGTCGTCGTTGGTCAGGACCGCACCGTCGAGGGTGGTGATGTTGATGGTTGGCGTGGTGCCGAGGTCTTCGTTGACCTGCAGTCGGAAGCTGTACTGCCCGGCCACCATGGTGGTGCTTTCGTACGGAGCCCCTTCCCCGTCAACGACGGTCAGCGTGGCGTTGGGCAGCAAGGTGTCCTCTGCAACCTTGAAGGCGTTTCCACCGATGCCGCCGAAGATCTCGCCGTTGAAATTGCCCCACTCATCGGTGATGGTCACGGCGTACCAGACCTCACGGTCAACGTTGGGCGGAATGTCAAACTCTCTCGTGATGGTCTCCCCGGTCTCGAGACCGGTGGCGATGTCGTCGAGAACGAGTTCCCATCCGTCGGCGTCGGTATCGGAGAGGTCGTTCTCGTCCTCGCCAAACGGCGCACCGTAATGGCGCCAAATGGCGTAGGATTCGTTGGCTTCATCCTCGTTGAACCATTCGAGGCTCACGAGGTTCATCGAACCGATGGAGTACGCATTCTTGATTCGAGGAGGGTTGGAGGCAAGGGTGTCCTCAAAGGGGACCTGGAAGAAATTTTGGATCAGGTCCGTGTAGTGGTACGTCCCGTTGATGTTGCCGTAGAGGGCTTCAGAAGTCACCCAGTAAAACGAGTTCGTCCGATACTCGCCCTCGGGAACCGGAGCGTCAAACGTACCGATACCGTCGGAAACCGTGCCCAAATACACGAGGGTTTCGTTCTCAACGAATTGACCGGTGTTCACGCGGTACGTGGAGTACCAAATGTGGTAGACTTCGCCCTCGATGCCCAATTGGTCGTCCCAAGTTACTCGGGTCGTGCGGTCGCCGATGAACTCAGCATGGACGTTGGTGGGTTCCGCCACCCAGTTGTAGAACGCATCTTCCTCGATGGCGTTGGTGGTGCAGGAATCGCCGGTGGTTTGGGTGTTGATGACGCCCGTTGAATCCACGGTCACGACGCAATAGTAGGAATAACCGAGGAAGCCTCGAGGGACTTGCACTTTGAAAGAATTGATGCCTTCAAGAATGCCCGAAACGAGAAGTTCGACGTCGTTTCTCAAGACGGTCGTGAAGGGTTGGTCGGACCGGTAAACACTGTACGTCTCACCGGTTTCGGACGCCACGTCAGCCCAACTGAGGTTGGTATGGCCCGCGCCCGTTTGAGGTTCTGGCACAAACTCGGCTCCAAAAAGGACGGGTTGAGGGGGTGGACGGTTGTCCTCGGTCACGGGGCTGGTGAGCGTGTTTTTTCCGACGAAGCGGAGGTCCTCGTAATCCTCGTACAACCCCGAGGTGCCGTTGTACGTATGATTGGGCAAGAAATAGGTGATGGAATAGTAACTGGAGCGTTGGGTGTCGGGGGGAACGGTCACCACGTACGAGGTGTTGGTCGGGTCCACAACGGCGATGGGGGAGAGGGTGACAGGCAGGTACAAACCGTTGGTCCGGTCGACCGAATACGGCGTCTGCCAGATACGAATCTGCATGGCGTCCGGACCGGTTGTCGGGTGAACGGGGAGGATGTCGTTGTAGTTCAACCACGTTAGGGTGGTTTCGCTGGCCGTGGCATCGAAGATGGCCGAGATGATGAACGGGGTCTGAACGGGTTGTGCTGTTTCCGACACCGGCGTCGTCAGGTTCGATTCATCGGGCAACAAATCCGCCATTTCACTCCCGTTGGAGAGCGTGGTCGTGATGGCGTAGTAGAACAGACCGTCGGTCCCCGGGGCGACCGGGTAGGCAACGGCATGTCCCGGATGGGTGGTGCCCGAACAATACCCCGGGTTTCCTCCCGCAGCCGCCGAGCTGCAAACGTCCACCGTGGCGAACGGGGTCAAACCGGCGAGGTTGGAGGTGTTGATCGGTGCCGTGTGACGATAAACGTTGTACGTTGACGTGAACATGTTGCTCAGGACGGTGATGTCGGTGGAAACTTGGTTCGCCCACGTGACGGTGGTGGTTTCCGTCACCGTGTCAAAAGTAGCGCTGATGCCGTGTGCCTGATGATTGTCGGCGGGGCTCTGCCCTGCAACAGGCGTTAGGGGGGCGAGAGCGAGAAGCATCACCGCAGCAAGAAGGACGGCGCGCAAAGTTCCGTTTTGTTCAGCCGGTGGACTACCCATCAACGCATATGTAGCCTGCGTCCGTTATCACTATGTCGCTTCATCGGCGTCAAAAAAGCCCATCCTCTGTCCGAAAGAGGGGCGCCATCACGGAGTTGATTCTGCGCCCTTGTCTTGATTGGGTTGGGGCAACGGTTCCCGTTCGTCCAAAGCCTTGATTTCGCCTTTTGCCTGGAGGAACCGAACCAAGAACGTCCAAAGGCCACCCAAGGCCGAAATGAACACGATGAGGCTCATCGGATTGACGGCGATGTGGTCGTAAGGTGCGGGGTAGGTTGCGCCAACCTCCACGCCGAAGATGAGCATGAAGCCCATCACGACCAACGAAAGCAAGGTCAACACCGTTCGGTCGGCCCGGGAAAACCCGCGGTAATTTCGGGCCCCAGCCACCGCTTGCGCCTGCGTCCCCATGTACGAACCGAGCAAGGTCAGGAATGCAGCGGCAAAACCGAGCGTCAGGTCGCCAACGAACACGGAAGCGCTGATGCAAACGACCCAAGTCGCATCGAGCACGCGGTCGATGGTGTGGTCGAGGTAATCGCCCCATCGAGTGACCTCGCCCTTGGCCCTCGCCAACGAACCGTCCAACCCGTCGAACAGCATGGCGAGGGCGATCATCAAGGCGCCACCCAGCAACCAGCCGCCACCGGAGGCGCTGTTGGGGGCGTACATGGCCAGCACACCACCGGCCACCCCAAGCGGGAGGGCCATCCATGTCACGGCTTCGGGCGAAAAGCGGTGAAACGTCCGCAGCACGGGTTGAAGCGCGGCTTCCCAGCGACGGCGCATCTTCTCTAGGGCCATGGGTCAACGACCTCCGAACGGGTGTTATGGTTTGTGGAAGCCACCGCGCCCAATCGATGGATTAGGCAAGCCAATCGATGGCGCTGGAGACGTGGGCCTCCAAGGCTTCCGACGGCATGCCGTCCTCCACCCACGTCATGATGCGGTGACCGAGCGTTTCGCTTTCGTTCGCACCGGCGTCCAATTCCAACAACGGGACGTCGACCTCGAACTCTTCCAGTTCCGCCCAATGGCCCGCCGTCATTTCCCATTCGACGTTGGCACGAACTTTGGCCTCGCCGTAGCCTCGTTGGGTCAAGCGTTGGGAAAGCACCGAGGGTGAACACCGCAAAACGACGATGGCGTCAACGTTCAGGAAGTGACTCAAGTGCCCGTCGACCACCCAACGTCCTAACCGAGGGGGCTCCCATGCCTCGTCCAATGCTTGGATATCGATGGGCGCGGCACCGTCCTTCGGGTCGACCTCGTCAAGACAACCGTGCGAATCGGCGAGGTCAGCCACCGAGAGCAACCCCCATCCTTGCGCTTGAAGCCACGATGCAACGGTTGTTTTCCCCACCCCGGGCGTCCCGGTCAAGGCCAGCACGCAAGGCTCGTCCATGGTTGGCCTTCGGTGCTGCACGTATCTAAAAGGAGACCACGATGAACGGGCTCGTCCCAACAAAGGCATCATAGCCGGCGGCGTCCTCACCCCACCTGTTCCCATGTTCGGCATGCAAGACCCGTCCCAAACGCTCCTCCAAATTGAGCGGTACATGGCGGAGGGGCGACTCGAGCTCTCCGAGGTGATGGCCACCCAGTTTTGCGACCTGATGCTTTCAAACAAAAAACGGGACCCCCAACAGCAAATCTTCCTGCTCAAAGGACTCCGGTTGATGTGCGATGTGTACTTGCTGCGCAACAAGGCGGAGCAGAGCATGAAAGCCATCAAACGCATGCACAACGAACGCAAAAACCTCGTCAGCGTCTTGCAAAAACATGCGCCTCAGATGCTGGAGGCGATGCAACCCGAGCACGAGGACCACCTTCGAGCCGGCCGGTTGTACGCCGCGGCAGGCAAGACAAAGGCCGCGACAAAGGCCTTTGCTCGGTGTGAAAAACTCGCACCGGGCCACCTCGCAGCCTCCCTTGCAGCAACCTGTGCCTCGCCGTCCAAAGCCCACATCGCTCGCTTCCTCGGGGCGATCAACGCCGCCGGAAGCGTGGTGCAGGCCAACGGCGCATTTGTTCTTCAGCCATCGGGGTCGCCTTCCGTGCCGTTGGGCGAGGTGCTGAACGCGTTGCAACAGGCCGCTTCAGCGAGTCCGGCGCACGCCGACGCCTGTGCGAAGGCCAAGGCCGACCTGAGCGGACAGCAAGCCGCGATTCTCGCCGGCGAACAAGCCGCCAACGCACGCTTGCAATCGGCGCTGGACAGCCTGCAACCAAAGCACGACTACTACCAGTATGGGTGAGTAGCGAGGGATGGATTTGAACCATCGATCTCCGGGTTATGAGCCCGACGGGATATCCAGACTACCCCACCTCGCTAAACCAACCGCCACGGTTCACCGTCTTCAAACCACCGTTCGCTTCAACTTCCCGCAAAAGGGTGCTTTCTTGAGGTGCAAGCCCTTACCCGGACCATGCGAGCAACCGGCCACCTCACGGCACTGGTGCTCGCTCTCCTGTTCTGCATGCCGTTAACCGGGTGCCTCGGTGGTGCGGGCGAGGACGACAGCAGCCCCATCACCATGGCCGTGCATTACGAGTCCACTTCGGGAACGATCACCGAACGCATCCAAAACAACGCCGTCCTGTCGCAAACCGGCGTGGAACTGAGTTTTGATTTCGCTCGCGTCACCTCCAAAGCGGGGGCGATGAAGAGCTTCACGCTCGACCCGGGCGACGATGACGACGGGTCAAACGCCGTGACCGTCAACGCCAACGAACGGGCAGAAATCGCCTACACCTACCTTACGCACGGCTTGTTTACGGTCACCTTGAGCGCCACGGATGAAGCGGACAACAACGCTGAACTCAGCCTGACAGTTCGCATTGACAAGACGATTGACTGGACGCAAAGCAACACCGACGACCCCGACGTCATGATCGTGTCAACCGTGCCCGATTGCGACTGCCCGAATGCAGAGAAAATCACCGTTGACTCCACCATTTCAAATCCCGAGGATTTGGTGCCCGCCACCCAGGTCACCACCACCTGGCATCTCATCGACCCCGACGGTGAGCAGCAAGCCTTCCACACCGAACAGATCGGTGACGGGCAGGAAGCCGCCTGGACACACAGCCAGTACAACCTCGGCAGCGGAGAATGGACGTTGGAGGTCACCATCGACTCGGGCAACGATTCCATCTCCATCCACCACATCGTTAGCGTGCTTTACGAAGCCCTTGAGTCCACGCCAAACCCGTTGGTGCTCGAAACGCCCGGTGAAACGGGTGATTCACTTTTTGTTTTACGAAATGAGAAGTGAAAGTGAAAAACCAGCAAACGGCGACCCACCCGAGCGGCAACTTGACCGCTTCTGAGAGCGAAGAAAGGTCGCGCCCTCCTTCGTCCGTTCATATAGGGACGCCAGCACAGCCAAGGTTGAAGGGATGAAGAATGCCGACGAAAACAAAGAAAAACGTGAAAATCGAAGTTGAAAAGAATGAAGCACCTGAGGAAGAGGTGGTCGCTCCAATGACGGAGGAAGAGGAGGTCCAATTGACCATCGAAGACCTGCCTGGCGTGGGACCGGCAACCGCCGAGAAACTCCGCGAAGCCGGATTTGAAGAACTCCTCGCTTTGGCCGTAATGTCACCCGGCGACCTCGCCGAAGAAGCTGAGCTGGGCGAAGCGGTCTCCGCCAAGATCATCGCTGCCGCCAAGAAGATGGCCAACATCGGCGGCTTCGTTTCCGGCGATGCCTTGCTCGAGCGACGTCGTGAAGTCCAGAAGCTCTGCTCCAAAGTCCAGTCCATCGACGACCTGCTCGGCGGCGGTTTTGAAACCCAAGCCCTGGTCGAAGTGTACGGCGAATTTGGAAGCGGCAAGACCCAAATCGGCCACCAGTTAGCCGTGAACTGCACCCTCCCCGTCGACCAAGGAGGTCTTGACGGTGATGTGTTTTACATCGACACCGAAGACACCTTCCGACCAGAGCGCATCACGCAGATGGCTCGCGGCCACGGCCTCGACCCTGAATACGTGCTTTCCCGCATCCACGTGGCTCGCGCCTACAACTCCGCTCACCAAATGTTGCTCGCCGACGAGATCAAGCGGATGAGCAAGGGATTGAACGTCAAGATGATCATCGTTGATTCGCTCACCAGCCACTTCCGAGCCGAGTTCATCGGTCGAGGCATGTTGGCTCGCCGCCAACAGAAGCTCAACAGCCATCTGAAGGACTTGAAACAGTTGGCGGACGTCAACAACGCCCTCGTGCTCGTGACCAACCAGGTTCACTCCAAGCCCGATGCGATGTGGGGCGACCCAACCAAGCCCATTGGTGGCCACATTCTTGCCCACGCCAGCACCTTCCGACTCTACCTCCGGAAGGCAAAGGGCGGTCGCCGAATTGCTCGCTTGGTCGACTCACCCAACCTGCCTGACGGCGAGTGCGTGTACCAGGTGACCGAAGAAGGTCTTCGCGACTGATTCGGCGCTGTGCACCCAGGGGTCAAACCGACCCGCGAAGGCTTGGCCGGTGCGGCAAGTTGAAAATGTCCTCAAGTGAACTTCGCCCATGCGCCATCTGATTGAACGTGTGCTCGAACTCACCGAAGAGGAGGAACGGATCCCCGCTCGCGAACAGATGCCCGACCAAGGCAGCGACGAAGAATTGCGAAGCTTGCTTGAATCGCTCCAACCCCGCATCCGTGTGTACGGTGTGGGCGGTGCGGGATGCAACGCCGTGAACCGTCTCTTTGACGAATCGCTCTTCGAATCCTCTTACGTCACCGGATACGCCATCAACACGGATGCACAGGCCCTTCTGCAATCGCCCATCAAGGAAAAAGTCCTGATCGGGCGGACAGCACGAGGCCGAGGGGCCGGTGGCGACCCGACCAAAGGGGAGGCCGCTGCCCTCGAATCGGAGATGGTGTTGCGACGCATCACCAACGACACCCAACTCGCCATCATCACCGCGGGGATGGGTGGCGGTTCAGGAACCGGCGCTGCGGGCCACATTGCACGGCTCGCAAAGGCCCAAGGTGCGCTGACCATCGCCGTGGTGACGTACCCGTTCAAGTCCGAGGGTTCGCTTCGAAAGCAGAACGCCGAATGGGGTCTTGAACGATTGAGAGAATACTGTGACACCATTCTTGTCATTCCCAACGAGCGCCTCTTGGAAATCGAAGGTGTCAAGGATTTGCCCATCGCCAGTGCGTTCCGTGTGGGCGATGAACTGCTCGTTCGTTCCATCACCGGCGTGACCGAGATGCTTAACAGCGACGGGATGGTGAATCTGGATTTCGAAGACCTCAAGGCCATCATCACGTCCGGAGGTGGCGTGGCGATGATCGGTTTGGGTTCGGCCAAAGGCCCGGGAAGAGCGGAGGCCGCCGTGATGGAAGCCTTGCATTCGCCCTTGCTCGAAATGGACATGAGCGATGCTCGAGGTGCGCTCATCAACGTCATCGGTGGGCCAAGCCTCACCCTCGGCGAGGCTGAACGTTGCAATCAATTGGTCAGCGAACAAATCTCGCCCAACGCCAAAATTATCTGGGGTGCCGATTCCAAACCCGAACACGGCGACGACCTGCGCGTGATGGTGGTCATCACCGGCGTGAAGAGTCCTCAAATTCACGGCTCCATGGAAAACCGACAACTCCGAGCGTTGCGAAACCGGCAGATCGAGTTCGTGAACTGATCACGAGCGGGCACTGACCCACAACAAGCCGACGAGCACCGCAAGGCCAACTGCCAACAACACCTTGTCCGCCGCATCGACGCCGTCGATCCCGTCAGCCGGTTGGAGAGGACCTTCGAAGGCCACGCCACCCACCGCAACCTCAAGGCTTGACCAACCGTCTTCGGTGGGTGCGTTGTTGCCGTTGACGGCGTTGGCGTGAACCGTGAAATCCGTGCGGCTATCGTTGTTGGCCGGCGAGGTCCACACAAGGTCCCACGAGCGTTGCCCTGCTCCGCTCTCGGTGTGCGTCCAACCGGTGCCAAGTTCTTGCCCCAAGCTTGTGTTCATCGCAAGGGTCCCGTTGCTGACCAAAATTCGGAAGCCTCCTGCATAAAGGCCGTTGGACGGAACGCTTGGGTTCTCCACCGACAACGTGAGTGCGTAGGAAGTGTTACGTTCGTAAACGTCGGGAAGTCCGTCCAACCTTACCGTGGTTTGGTCCACTGGCGCATGACACAAACACCCTTCGTTCGCTTCATCCCCCACGCCGTTGGGCGAAGAGACCCCCGTACTCGGAGCGAGGAGCGCAACGAGGAAGACGCCCAACAACACGCAGCGACGACCGCCCATGGCCCGCACCTCTGCTCAGGTTTCGTATGAGCCTTGCTTTGGCCGCTTGATGGTGATGCAAGAGGTCCCAAGAGAAACCATCCATTAAGTAGGAAGAGCGAGCCATTTTTGCTCATGATGGACGCGTTCGAACCCCCCGTTGACGACGATGAAGACATCGACATTTACGCCGCGCTTGGTTTGAGCACCCCCGTTGGCAACGACGTTGAAGCGGGTGCCGCAACGCCAGCCTACGACCCGCTGGCGGCCTTCATGGACGACGACGATGAAGAGGACGAGGTTCCGGTTGCCGACCTCTTCACGGAGCCCGTCGACGAGGTATCACCTGCTGCTGCTCCCCAGAACGTGGAAGATCTTCTCGCTACGCTCGCCCGGGATTTGTTGGACGAAGAGCGCTTGGTTTCCTCGCTCTCGGGTGGCGAAGCCGACCTGATGAGCCTCAAAGTTGAGCGGGACCGAGAGGCCTACCACCTCTCGCTCATCGTCGACATGGGCGGCCAGCGTATCAAGCCCTTTGCGACCGTCGTCGCCACCAACAACACGTGGAAGCCGATGCGTCCGCCCAAGGGACTTCACGCCAAGTGGAAGCCGCTCTACGATGCGTTGTGCAAGGCCCTTTCGGATGCGCTCGTGATGCAATCCCGTTCCACCTCGGCCTGAGAAAACGAGGTTGCGGGTCAAGCCGCTTCGTCTTCGTGAAGCACGACCCGCCATTCGATGGTGATGCTGGGGTCGAGGGAATTCGAGACGCTGCAGTACTTTTCATGGCTCTTTTCAACCACGCGTTCGACCAATTTCAGAGGAACGTCGCCCACCACGTGATAGACCATGGTCATCGACGTAAACCGTCGTGGGGTGGTCTCGGCCCGCTCGGAATCCAGTTCAACCCAGGCCTTTGAGAACGGCCGTTCTTTCAAGCCGACCACGACATCCACGAGCGAACAAGCACCGACCATTTGGAGGGTCAGTTGCATCGGCGAGGGGCCGGTCTCCCAATCCATCTCAATGCGTTGTCCTGAGGCGTTGATGCCCACCATTCCCGTGCCAGTTGTCCACTCCACGCGCCCCTGCATACATGGAGGAGGGGCGGTTGATTCTTGAAGGAGATGCCTGTGGGTCTTGATGAGAGCCATGACAGGTACACCGGTCACCATGGAAAACGGCACGCTGAAGGTCCCCCACAACCCCGTCATTCACTACATTGAGGGCGACGGCATCGGGGTCGATATCACGCCGGTGATGATTCGCGTCGTCAACGCTGCGGTGGAGAAAGCCTACGGAAACGAACGGAGCATCGTGTGGTCCGAAGTGCTCGCTGGTGAGAAAGCCTTCAACGCCACCGGCGAATGGTTGCCTCAAGCCACGCTTGACGCCATGCAGTCGGGCTTGGTTTCCATCAAAGGGCCGCTCACGACCCCGGTTGGCGGTGGGATTCGCTCGTTGAACGTCGCTCTCCGCCAAAAGCTGGACTTGTATGCTTGCGTCCGCCCGGTGCGCTGGTACGACGGCACTCCTTCCCCCGTGAAGGCGCCCGGAGATGTCGACATGATCATCTTCCGTGAAAACAGCGAAGACGTCTACGCTGGCATTGAATGGGAAGCCGAAAGCGACGAGGTCAAGCGGGTCATTGATTTCCTCCAAAACGAGATGGGCGTCGACAAAATCCGATTCCCTGCCACCTCCGGTATCGGCATCAAGCCGGTCTCGAAAGAAGGAACGGCCCGAATCGTTCGAGCCGCCATCCAATACGCCATCGACAACGACAAACCAAGCGTGACGCTGGTCCACAAAGGCAACATCATGAAGTTCACCGAGGGCGGTTTCCGAGACTGGGGATACAACCTCGCCAAGGAGGAGTTCGGCGCCACGGAACTTGACGGAGGCCCTTGGTGCACGCTTACCAACCCCGTCACGGGCAACGCCATCGTCATCAAGGACGTCATCGCCGACGCCATGCTCCAACAAATCATCACTCGGCCAGCGGAATACAGCGTCTTGACGACGATGAACCTGAACGGCGATTACATCTCCGATGCGCTCGCTGCGCAAGTGGGCGGCATCGGTATCGCCCCCGGGGCGAACATCAACTACGACACCGGCATTTCCATCTTTGAAGCCACCCACGGCACCGCTCCAAAATACGCTGGACAGGACAAGGTCAACCCCGGCTCCCTGATTCTCTCCGCCGAGATGATGCTGCGCCACATGGGTTGGAAAGAAGCCGCTGACCTCATCGTGAAGGGCATGGAAGGTGCCATTTCCAACAAGACCGTCACCTACGACTTTGAGCGCTTGATGGACGATGCAGAACTGCTGTCCTGCAGCGCCTTCGGCGAGGCCATGATCCACCACATGTGAGGAGGGAGGACCCATGGCTCGCTCGTACGATGCCCGTTGGGTGAGCATCAAGGGCGGGGCTGACCGCAAATGGTGGATTCGTGCAAAGGCCAAAATTGACACCGGCGCAAAGCGATGCTCCATCGATGCCGGACTCGCCGACGCCCTTGAGTTGCTGGTGGTGGGCGAGGTCAACGTTCGCAACGCCATGGGCAGCCAAACGCGAAAATTGGTGACCGGCAAGGTGCGCGTCGGGCGCATCACCTACGATGTCGAGATGACCGTCGCTGACCGAAGCGGCATGAAATGCCCGATGCTGCTCGGCAAAGCCTTCCTTGATGAACTGGCAAAAGCCCCGTTGAAACCCGCCAACAAGAGCGATGTGCCTCAATTTGTTTGACGGCCCAACCACGGTTTGAGGGTGCGGTTGTTTTTAGTGACGCCAAACCCAAACCGTTCTTCGATGGCTCGGTCGAGCAACGTGAAGTCGCCGTCCATCGTCGCCACGAGTACCGCTCCGATGTCCGGCAGCGGCATCGAGGAGAGGTGCATCGCCAAACGATAGATGTCGAGGTCGGTGGATTCTGGATAAATCGCCTCCCCGTCAAGTTCGCTGCGAACGGTGACGCTGCGCAAGGCTTTGAGGGCCGTGAGCTCGTCAAAGACCTCGGCATGGTGCCGCAAAAAGTCGTCCAGTGCCTCGGAGGTCTCGGGCACACCGGCCAACATCTCGGTCGTGGGCGACCAGGTCGTGAACTCCGTGAGGACTTCGTCCACCAGCGCGTTCATGGAAGCCGAATCCAAGGTTTGCTCGAGCGTTGAGGTGTTGATCATCGACCCCTTGAACCGGTGCAATAGGCGTTGGTCCTTGGCGATGAGGCGCAATTCCCCACGCACGTCATCGGGAATCATCAGCAAGAGGCGTTTTTCGGAAGCATGGTGACGCAACAGATGGTGGAAACGGTTGCCGCCCAGAACATCGAGGTTGGTCTCAAAGGCCAAATCCATGCGCTGGAACATTTTCTCCACCAGCGCATCCACGAGCACGTTCGTGTCGACGATGACGAGCGGCTTGAGGGAGAGGTTGTGGAGGAAACGCCGTTTTGACGTGGGGATTTCCTCCTTGTAAATTGAGAACAAGGACTGCTCCACCATGGCGAGGCGTTTGAGGGCCGAGATGGAGAACTTCGAGGAATTTTGAGCCCGTTCCAAGTACATGAGTCCCTCGAACGCCCCCTCTTCAGCGGCGTTCTTGGCGATCTCATAGATCTCCTCCATCGAGGGGGACATGCCCATCATGGCTTGGCGGAACTGTTGCTCAAATTGCGTTCGCGTGCGACGCAAGTCCCGACTGATTTGGGTGGTTGCAGCGGTGACCCGGCCGAGGAAGGGTTCAGGGGGCAACAGGTGGGCTTGTTCGAAGGGGTAATTGCGAAGCAAATCCAATTCCTCTTCGTTGTACACCGTCTTCGTCCGCTCGACCATGTTGCCCTCGACGTCCTCCTCGGTGTACTTGATGCGCTGTTGGACGTGTCGGCGAACGAGGCGAGCGGCTTCGTTCGTATCGGTGCCGGCCCGGTGGCAAACTCGGAGATAGAGTTTGAAGCGTTCGGTGATGGCGGTTTTGAGCGACGGAACCTTGTCGAGCAATTCAACGGCCTCGGCCCACGACATGGCGTGGGCGTAGTGGATGAGCGACTTCCGGTAGAGCGCGAGCGGCAGCGCCAAGGCCGAGTCGTCGTCGTCCGATTCAGAGGCATGGCCTGCATGTTCGCCGCTCGTGTTCCGCTGCTTGGTGAACAACTCGGCGGCTCTGGAATATTCCCGAGCCGAGTTCAACTCGTCCCCTTTTGAGGCGAACAAGGCCGCTCGGCTCAAGGGCGCCCAAGGGGAGAGCGGGTTGTGTTGCTGGTACCAGGCGACGAGGTTGGGCAAGCCCAAATCGTGTTCCATGACCATATGGGACATGGATTGCACCAACCGCAGGGGGAAGACGGGGTTGGCCACCATCGCGTTGAGTTCCTCAGCGTGGCCTTCCTTGGCCATGCCGATACCGTAGGCTTGCATGTGGCCGTTGAGCGAAAGCGTGAGGATCATCACCTCGAACAAACGCCGTTCAATCGTGGTGAGGTCCAAATCATCGAGCGCCCCGCTGAGGTTGTTGAGGTGCGTTTCGCTCACGACGCCGCCTTCCACAATGGCTCGGCTGATGGGAGAGAAGGCCTTCAAGGCGTTCTTGTTGAGGACTTGGACCACGGCGTCAGGCGATTCGCGCCGAATCCCTTCCATCAACAACAGCAGGTGCTCGGCGACGGGCGTCATGACCTCGGGGAGTTCCGCCCCGTGAATGGCTTGCAGAGCCAAGGTTCTGCACTCAAAAACACCGGCCCGCAACGAAGCGTCCAACGTGGCTGGTGCCAGATGGTGAAGCAACAAAGCGGCGTAGGGGTGCTCCAAGGAGAGCATCTCGTCACGGACGAACACGGTTGCGAGGCGGTCGATGTCCAACGTGCTCAACAAGAGCATCAACGCACCCGATTTCGAGGCTTCCCAAGCCTCTCCGGGTTCATCGCACATGCGCTGAGCGGCGGTCAAACGAAGTTCGTGGCTCAGCGCCTCCGCTGCGATGATGTGTTGAAGTGCCTGTTCGTCGAGTTCGCCGATGAAACGCAACAACCATCCATTCGCCCGTTCATCGTTCAACGAAACCACGAGCGGCAAGAGTTCGGTCACGTCGGAGGAACCGTCCAGGCGCAGGCTTTCAAGCACCTCCACCGCAGCGTCCCGTTGGTCTTCGCGAAGCAGGGCTTTGAGGCGCCACCACGTCAAGCGATCTTTTCCTTCGTGGAGGTTGGCGGTTTCCAAAAGACCGAGGCCGTCTTGAAGTTGAGCCGAAGTGCACCCTTCGGCTTCCTCAGGTGCGTGCTGCCAAGCCAAGGTTCGTCGGGCGAGCGTGAGCGGGTCGTCCTTGTCGAGTTGAAGCAGGGAAGCCCAGTCCGACACGTTCCCCTCTTTCAGTTTTGCAAAGTCTTGAAGGGCGTGGGCCAAGGATTCGTCGGCGGTTTCGCAGCGCTTGAAGACCGCATCCTCAACCGGTTCACCGTTGTGAAGAGCGAGCAAATAGGGGACGAAGGCCAGCGTGTTCTCCAGTCCAAGCAACGTGCTGTCGAGTTTCACGGCACGGGCTCCTGAAAGTTGGTTCCCGACCTTTTGCAACGCCACCTTGACATCGGGGTCGTCAACACCGGCGGCTGCCAGTTGAAGCACCGTTGCCAGCGCGTTTCGGTCGCGGGGGTCAACCCAAAAAAATTCGGTGGACAGGTTGGTTTTCTTGCTTGCAGCCTTGGCCTTGGCTTTCGGGAAGGCCAAAAATTGACCCAACAAAGGCGTTTTTTCGCCGATGAGGTGCCAGACCGGGTGAACGCCTTTTTCCATGCACGTTGTTCGCAAAGCGGTCTCGTGGGCGTTCCACGCTTCGTCCCAATCATCGCTGTTCAGTTGTTTGTGGATGAGCAACACCGCAAGGCGGTAGGCTTCGTTGTACGGCGCCTCGTCGATGATGGCTTGCGGCTCGTGCAGCCACGACATGTAGGAAGGGCCTGTGTTTCGCCCGCTTCGGCGGTTGCGACCACGAGGGCGAGCCATGGCCGGACGACGTTGGTTGGATTCCTCCTCGTCATCGGCAGGAGGGGGTTCGGTTTCGTGAGCGGCTACGCACAACACCGCCATCAGCGGACGGTCAACCATTTTCGAAGCGTTTTCTCGGTTCATGGTGGCGATGCGTACGTTGCCCGACATGGGCTTTGAAAACGCTGCCTTGAGGCAGGTCTCCATGTACGTTTCCTCCAACCCTTCATCCCCTCGGTTCCCCCCACGACGAGAGCCCTTTCAATCCACCGCCAACCGCGAATGGGAAATCCAACGCCAACACATACCTCCTTGAACCGATGCGGCTTCGGGCACAACGAGTCTCCATGGACACGCTGCCGTTCCTCGTCCTGTTGCTCCACCCGTTGCTGGCCAGCGGGCTGGTGGTCTGGGTGTGGTGGCAATACGCTTGGCGAAAGAAGTCCTACGAACTCAAGGGCGAGGAGCGCACCGTCTACTTGGCAAGGCACGAAACCAACGGCGAACGCCTTCTTTGGGCGACAGGGGCAGTCATCCTCGTGGCCTTCCTCGCACGGGGCTTCGCCGGATGGTACGCCGGTGACGGCGTCATCGCCTCGCTCGTTCCGCAATCCCTTCACGGTTTCATGGGGCCCGTCGGTTTCGGCTTGATGGTGTTCACGACGCGGTTGGGCAAGCAGGCTCGGTCCCAACGAAACGCAGGAGAATCCTTCGCCGTGGCCAAACTCAAGCACGGACGAGCTGCCGACCTGATCGTTTACCTCGTGTTCATTCACGCCTTCCTCGGATTCATCTACACCTTTGACGTGTTGATGTGAGCCAGCCCTTGGCCAGCCAGATCAAGCGCCATCAGCTTCAGGCCCGATACGGTGGAGGCTTTGGGCAAATGAAACGCTGATTGAAATACACCTTTTTTGCCGAACCAATCATGGAAGGTGCGACGGACCCCGCCGTTTTGAAAGACCGCGCTTTCTACAAAATGGGTTTGTTCATTCACGACCATCAAAAAACCGTCATGGTTCTTGGTTTGGTCTCCTGCGTTCTGATGGCGGGTTTGTGGACCATTGGAGCGGATTGGGCGGAAGGTTTTGGCGAAGACGATGTTGAATCCGTGAACGCTGGACGTTTGATTTCGGAGCGCTTCGCTAGCGACGGCGATGACAGCGGCCAAAGCTTCCGCTACGTCGTCCATCACCCTTCGCTCAACGACAGCAGCGAAGCGTGGCAAACGGCGGTTATCGAAGCGCTGTCTTCCTTTGCCGAACACCCCGACGTGACCGTTGAATATTCATGGGAGGCAAGCGACGTCGACCGGGACGATGTCGTCGCAAGCGACGAGGAAGGGACGTACGCCATCAACACCGTTCGGATGTCAACCGACCGCAAGGAGGCCAAAGCCATCATGGGCGAACTCCACGATACGGTCAGCATCGGGGGCGACTTTGAAGGGTGGATGACGGACGGTATTTTCATCGATTGGACCTTTGATGACCGTATCAAAAACGACCTCATCAAGGCCGAACTGATTTCCGGACCCCTTTCCCTGCTCATTCTTGGCATGGTCTTCGGGTCGATCGTCGCTGCGCTGCTTCCCGTTGGTGTTGGCGTTGGAACGGTGCTCGCCGCCATCGGCATGACCGTGTGGCTCTCGAACGTCACCGACGTCACGGTCTATGCAACCAACATCATCTCCCTCATCGGCATCGGTGTTTCCATCGATTATTCTCTTTTCTTGGTGAACCGATTTCGGGAGGAACTTGACCGAGGCCACGACGTTCGAACGGCCACGGCGATGAGTTGCGCCACGGCCGGCAAGGCCGTCTTCTACTCCGGCATCACCGTCGCCATCGGCTTGATGGGAATGCTGTTTTTCCAAAACACCTCCTTGCCCTCCCTCGGCATCGGAGGGACGATGGCCGTGTCCATCGCCATGGTCTACTCCACCGTGGTGTTGCCCGCCGTGATGGCTTGGCTTGGACCTCGCGTCAACAGCGGTCGTATTCCCTTTGCTCTGGACATGCGGGCCAAGGACGACGGTGTGTGGGCTCGCATCGCCAAGCGGGTGATGGACCGGCCTTGGACGGTTCTGATTCCCACGCTGATTTTGTTGGTCGGTGCGGGACTGCCCTTTGCCTACGCCGAATTTTCCCTCTCGTCGTGGAAGGCGCTACCCCCCGACGATGAATCCCGTCTCGGCATGGAACTCATCGACGAACAGTGGCCCGACCAAGCGGCGAACTCCATCTTCCTCGTCGTCGACATGGACGGCGAGGACCCGCTTTCGGAGGCCAACTTGCGCGCCCAGCATGCGTATCTTACCCAACTGCTCAACGACAGTCGGGTCTCCGGGGGCATCGGCGTGGGCCTTCCAATGGCGACCATGACCGCCGACGAGGTCGTCGGGTATTGGTCAGCGAGTGCCGAAGCGCTTGGGGAACAAGCGGCGATGCGGGAGAGCCTGCGAGCCGCCTTTGTGGGCGAAGACGCAACCCTGATGTCGGTGCAACTGGTTGGAGCGCAAACCAGCGTTGATTCCCGTGAAACGGTGGAGGACATCCGGGATGAACGGGGCGCGTTTTTGGACGAGTTGACCGGTGAAAACGACCGGTTGCTCGTTGCCGGTTTCGCCGCTTACAACGCCGACAACTTGGACGCCATCGCCGACAACCTCCCCCGAGCCCTGGCCTTCATTCTCATCGCCACGATGATGTTGATTTTCGTGCAGGTCAAATCGGTCGTCATTCCCATCAAAGCCATCGCCATGAACATCCTCTCGATTTCGGCCTCCTTCGGCATGTTGGTTTGGGTGTTCCAGTGGGGCTACGGCGAATCCCTGCTCAATTTCACGGCCCAACCCATCGACTCGGGAAATCCCGTCATCATGTTCTGCATCGTCTTTGGACTCTCGATGGATTACGAAGTGCTGATGCTTTCCCGCATCCATGAGGAATGGGAACGTACCGGCGACAACACCCTTGCCGTCGCCAACGGCCTTCAGAAAACCGGTGGCCTCATCACCGGTGCAGCCGCCATCATGGTCGTCGTGTTTAGTGCGTTTGGTCTTTCTTCGGTGATCATTTTGAAACAGATCGGCCTTGGCCTCGCCCTGGCGATTCTGGTTGATGCAACCCTGGTTCGAGCCCTGGTGGTGCCCTCGACGATGCGCCTCATGGGCAAATGGAACTGGTGGGCGCCATCGTTTTTGAGCGGAAACAAAGCCCACGCCCAACCAGCACTGCAAGCCTCAAACGACGAGGGCAACGAACAGGAATAACGGCTCAACCGCTGACAGAACGTTCAAAACATCACCGACCGCCCGAGAACCATGGCGCGAGACCGTACGGTTCGGAAAGTCGAGAAGGTCATGAAGCGTGTTGAAAAGCACATTGAGGCCACGCGAGATGCGCTTGAGGACTTGGAAATCGAGTTCGATGTCCTCAAGGCCACCGTGAAGCGCCTTCGGGACGCCACGCCTGAAGAGGCCCCCGTTGAAGAGGTCCAGGAAGAGGCGGACATCGAGAACTCAACCAACACCACCGCCATGCGAAAGTTCTGAGTCTTCACAGGCGAAGAACATCCTCACGGTTCGCCCACATTGCCAACCAATGGTCCAGATTGGCGTCCAAACCGGGCGGTTGAATCCGACACCCACAAGCGTTGGCGTGACCGCCTCCGGTTGGGTCAAGCGCCGTGGCAAGCCGAGAGAGGTCGTAGCGCCCTTGCCCGTTTGGAAGGAAGGAATTGGCGTAAAAGCTCGCTGAAAGGGGAGGCCGGTGGGGGTCCTCAAGCCGTCCGTCGGCGTACCCGTGAACGATGCAACAAGCATCGGCATCGCTGCCGGCCCACGCCGTGACCAAGTAACCGTTTGACCGCAACGGCGTCTCATCAAATCGGCAAACGGCCAAGCGGTCGACGATGGTGGTGTTGGTGGCGACGTGATCGAGCGCCACGCTTCGTTCCTCAACGATGGAACGGCGGCGCTCCTGAACGCGAGGGTCGCTGATCAGCACCTCGTACGTGGCTCCCGAAGTGAGCAGACCGACCAGATGGCGCATGTATTCTGGGTCCCTTGATGTGCACGTTCGGGCGACTTGAAGCAAAGGTCCGTCCTCAAGGAACGCCTCCTTGGAAATGCCGCCTGAATCAAGGGCGTCAACCACCGGCATCATGTCGGTTAAATGGCCCATTTCGGTGATGCCCACCAACAGGTCGTACGCCAACCGCGCAGCGGACGGGGTCGCTTCCCAATGTTGCGTCCCGCCGGACGCTGCAAAGGCCGTTGCCTCCTCGTCGTCGGGGCGGTTGGTCATGTGATGGTCGACGTACCATCCGCAATCGGGGTGAAACGGGAGGTCAACCAACGCCGTTTCCCGGTCAACGAGTTCGTCCACGATGCCCGAGCGCATGGCGGCGGCGTGAGTGAAGTGGACCTCGGCTTCAGGCCGGTACGCCTTGAGCACGGCAGCCCCAAACAAGCCGTCCATGTCCGAATCGGCCAAAATGCGGTTGTAAAAGGGGACCTCGCCCTCCTTCAACGGTCGCACAGGCATGCTTCTCTTCCACGAACGGCCAGCCATGAATGTTCGGTGAAGGCTCGCCGTTACGACCATGAACGAGAACCGATGGCCTTGCCATCATGGAGACCTCATGCGGCGTGGTGTTGGTGAACTACGGGGCCGTCCTGTTGCTTCAATACCCGCAAGGTCACTGGGACCTTCCAAAAGGGCACGTGGAGGCCGACGATGCGAACCGGCACGAAACGATGCTGCGCGAACTGGCCGAAGAAACCGGCATACGCGACGTGACCATCATCGAGGGATTTGAGGAGCGCACCGAGTACACGTTCCGCCACAAAGGCAAGCGTCAAACGAAGGAAGTCTACTGGTATTATGCCGAAACCGAAGAACTCAGCGTTACGCTCTCCCACGAACATCGCGGTTACCTGTGGCTGGACTGGGAACAAGCGCTGGACACCATCACCCACGACGAGACCCGAGCCGTGGTTGAGCAAGCCCACCGCTTTGCGCAACTCCACGGTCGACAATGATCAAAGCGTGGAAAAGTCATCGTCGTTGGAGCGAATTTGGGCCACGCGATGAGCCACGCCTCGTTCAGCGGGTCGCTTCCCCAAAGGCACCCAAAGCGTCTCGTCTTCGTTCAGCATGTGCCCGACCCAGCGACCGAGGACAAAGAGCCAGTCGGACAGCCGGTTCAAGTACACGAGCACCACCGGACGCACCGCTCCTTCGCCCTCGTGTTCTCCGAGTTGGACAGCGCCCCGCTCCAGACGGCGGGTCACCGTTCGCGCAAGGTGAAGAAAGGCGACCGGGGGCGAACCGGTCGGGAGAATGAAACTCGTCAATTCGGGAAGGTCCTCCAACCAAGCGTCCATCTCGGCCACCAAGACATCGGTTTGGGCCTCGGAGAGAAGCACCATGTATTCGGGAAGGGTTGCCGGCGGACAGGCCAACTCGGCTCCGAGGTCAAACAATTCGTTTTGCACCCGTGAAAGGGCCTCGCGGGCGACGTTTTGAACGCGCTTCGCCCCCGTTCGGTCGCCCCCGTCTTCATGCTCGGGCAAGCGCTCCAATTCCATCAAGACCGTTCCAATCCAACTGTTGACTTCGTCGCAAACCCCAACCACGTCAAACCTCGGGTCACCTTTTGACCGACGTGAGCCGTCAACCAAGGAGGATTCGCCTCCATCGCCACCGCCGGTGTACACGCGATTGATTCGAACCATGCGTCCCCCTCAAGGTCTGCGAGGTCAAGCCTCTATGAGGGGTTTGCGGGAAGGAAAGCCTTCCTCCATTCGGTAATACCACTCGATGTCTTCTTCCCCAACCGCCCAGGAAAACAAAGCCATTCGCCGGTCGACAACCCCGTACCATTCCAAGCGCCCGGGTTCCATGGAGACGATCCGAGCGCCCACGGACTCCAGCCGGGCGACGTTTGCTTGCCACTGGGCGACGAGTTGACCGAGATGTTCAGCCACCTCCATGACGTGGGGGTGGGTCATCGGGTAACGGTCGAGCAACATTTCCAGTTCATCGGTGACGTCGTGCGCTTCGTCGCTCATCGCTTGAAGCACCATCAGCACGCTGCTGGCCTCGCTGAGCGAAGCACGGGCGGCTTCGATGGTCACGACCACGGCACCGTCAGGCAGCGGATAGGGGAGGGTTTCGTCGGGCGAAAGCTCGTCGAGTTCCATGGGAAGTCCCGAAAAGGACGGTTGGTCTTTAGGGAAACTCACGTGGAACCCTTGACTTGACACCCTTTCAACTCATCGGAAGTACACGATGAAGAAAACCGCTTTTTAGGCGAAAATCAAGCATCCGACGGGACGAGTCACGCAGGAAGTACGGGGGTTGCGGGGGAGTTTGTACGCGGACGGCGAAGTTTGCGCCAACCCACGGCGACCAAGCCAACCCACATGCCGAGTTCGAGCAAGACCACGATGTAGTACACCGGGCCAAGCGATTTCAGCATCGAAACCGCATCGTAAGGCAAGCCGTGGACGGCCATGTAGGCGGACTGAGAAAGCAGGCTGGATGAGAACCAAACGAGGACGGCGAACCAAAGGAGGTTCCCAAGAGGCCAATCTTTTGCGGGCGTTCGTGTGTTTTCCACGCTCTTACATCATCATGAACGGATATAAGTCCTCGTTTTGGTTGTGCGCAAATTCCCCGGATTCCGGAAGCCTTACTCGCTTTCCGTAACCGATTCCTTGTCGACTGGGGAAGCAAATGGACGGTTCATGGCGTCCAAGGCCTGTTCAACGGCCCCGATCCACGCCGAGGCAACCGCGGCCTCACCCCCTGCATCCTCAAAGGCTTCGAGCCACGTCTGAGCCGTTTGCTCATCGCCAAGGAAGGCGTGAATGCGATGGAGCGCCACATAGGCCATCGGATTGAGGTGTTCCTCGTCGGCATCCCAGCCGCGCTCAAAGCACGAGATGGCCCCGTGGTCTCCTTCCAGTTGCCCGCGCTGCAACGCCACCATGCCCGCTTGGCTCCAAGCCAAAGGCAAGCGTCCGATAAGCAAGCCACGGAAGACCAGCCACGTCTGACCGCCGCCGAGCAGCACCAACATGACAAAACCCGACCACTGTTCAAACGTGGTCAATTCGGGCCATGTTTGGACCATCAACCCCCCTGCGCCAACGCAAAACAGGAAGCCGGACATGGGGGCGATGAACACGTCACGGCGCGTGCGAACCATGTGGTGCACGCCGGCGAGGACACGGAAGGAGCCGATGGCGAGCACAAACATCAGCAGGAAGGACAGCGACATGGGACGGGGGGCTTGCTCACCGACAGCCAGCAGCGAGGTGACGGAGAAGAGCACCCAACCAAATCGTCTCGAGATCTCCGGAAAGGGTTGGTGACGGCTGCCGACCAGCAGAGCAACGGAAACCGTCATCATGCCGGCGAGAACGAGCCATTTCCCGGTCGTTTCGTCCAAATCTCACCCTCCTTGCCCATCCAACGCCCAACGGTCTGCTATCATGCTTTGTGATAACCCGAACCGCGTTGAATCTCGCTTGCACGGTAGACCTGTTCCACCAAGACGACCGCCGCCAATTCATGAGGGAAGGTCATCGGCGAGAGCGACAAGCGTTGAACCGAGTTGAGGACGCTCATGTCAGGCCAGCCTTCGGCCGGGCCGATGGCCAGGTGAGTCGCTTCGCTTCCGAGTTGCCAGATCTCATAGCGCTCGGCGAAAGCCATCGAGTCGCCGATCTCGCCACCCTCGTCCAGCAATAACAGGACACCTCCTGCACCGAGGATTCGGTTGACGTAGGCCTCGGGTGAAAGTTTGGACGGGTGGTGTTCAATTCGCACGCCCCTCGTCTTCAAACGGTCACCGTACATGGTGATCAGTTGTTTGAACGCCGCTTCTTTTGGTACGCCGTGGGTGTGCAGAACGAGACGACCCATGCCCTACCGAGAGGTGGTGGCGATTTCAAACCTCGGCGAACAAACAACTCCATGAACCCCAAGGCCGCCAGCCCATCATGGGATGGTGGCCCTTTGGGAAAAAGCGCGCCTCGACCGCCTACAACAACGATCCGATTCTCAAAGACACACGGACCTGGTTGTCAGAACTACGGGACGCCTGCGAGTTGAACTTTGACAACCCCGAAGAGGCTCGCCGTCAAATCCGTCACATGCAGGTGGAATGGAAGGACGCCATGGACCGAGGCGACATGGCTCCTCATCTTCGAGAAGGCTTGGAAAGTCGGGCGTTTCGTCTGTTGACGTGCACCGATAAGGAATGGTTGGTGTGGCTTGACGATTTGGCGTTTTGGAAAGCCGGTTGGAAACCGCCTCAAGGCGACGAGAACGAGGCTTGAAGAAGGAAGCCCTGCACCAAGCACCATGGCTCAAACGCCGCAATTGCACCTCCTCTATTCCTGTCCGTTCTGCTGGAAGGTACGCGGCCTCATCGAGCACCTTGACCTCGACGTGGAGTACGTCGGCGTCAACGGCATGAAGATTCGCAAAGAGGTGGCCTTCGCCGGCGATTGGGGAAAAGTCCCCGTGTTCACCGACGAAAACGGCGCCCACCACGTGGACTCCACCCCGCTTTTGCGCCACATCGACGCCACCTACAACGGTGGAAAACTCGCCGCCATCGGCGACGCGGAACGCCAAGCGACCTGGATGGAATGGGTCGACACCCATCTCTCCAAAGCCACCGTTCCCATCCTCTACGGGTCGCTGGGGTCAGCGTTGAAAACGACCACCCGGATTTCGAAAATCGAAACTTTCGGGTTCTTTTCAAAGCGCCTTTACGCTTGGGCAGGTTTTCCAATCATGTGGGGCATCATCGCCCGAAAACGGGTCAAGAGCGACGGTCGGCGTCCAAAGCAACTGTGGCACGATCTGCTCGGCGAATTCACCGATGCCCACAACGGTGAACCCTTCTTCGGTGGGCAGCAGCCGGATTTGGTTGACTTTGCTGCCTTTGGCTACATGCGTTCGGTCTCGCCCTTTCCCCAATTTTCGCTGCTGAGCGATCACGCAGCCGGGATGGCGTGGTACCGACGGATGGAAGGGACCCTTGCGTGAGGTGGGACCGTGTCGGTCACCCTCAACGGCCTGACCTTCGCTCGTGTTGAGGCCGCCACCACCGTTTTGGGAACAACAAAGGGCGGGTGGGTTTACGCCAGCCAACGGCCGTGCTACGAGGCGAAACTTCCGTCATTTTTCGTCATGAACAACCCGCTCACGGAACGTAACGTGGCCGTCGCCTTGGGGTTGCCCTCGGCGGACGACAAACCCGATGAGACCATGGAAGCCCTGACCTCGGATGATCTCAACGAACTCGCAAACCACATGATGGCCGGGGAGGATTTTCGAGCGTTTACGGCCCAACAGGATGGGCCTTGGGAGGTGCGAGCCTTGAGCGAGAGCGAATGGAAAACCGCCACCTCGCAAAACCTGGTCCACCTCCGTCCGGGCCTTACCGAACGCTTGTGCGACGCTCCGGCATCCAACAACCGAGGCGCCATGATGGACGGCCGCCCCCGGCCCAACGAGGTGCTGGGCCCGGCTTCCCGTCAGGTCGCCGCCATGGCCGTCCATCCAAAAAACGCCGAAGTGACCGCCATTACCAGCGTTCCACGAGAACGGCCGTTGCCCAACGTCGTGGCCCGCCTTGCGTTAACACCCCTGCGCCAAGGCTCGCCCAAGCGGGTGCCCGAGGCGACCGACCGCTGGTCAAACGTACGCGCTGAACTGCTGTGGACAACCGTCCTCGGCATCGTGCCGTCCTTCCTCATTCCGGTGCTTCGAGGGATGAGCAGTTATGCGGTGGACGGATGGGTCAACCTGCTCTTTGGTGGCCTGTGCGCTGGCTTTCTGACCGGAGCCCTTTGGCGACCGAAACGACCGATGCTTCGCTACGACGACGTGTCCTGACCTTGGGTCAGCGTGGCCCAAATCTTGTCCTTACGAAGCGAATCGGCCGTGCAGATGGTGGCCATGTTCACGATGTGGCGAACACCGTCTTGGCGAGCGACGAGTTGCACGGGGTGAGCCATGCCCTCCAGGATGGGGCCCGTCATCTCGGCATCGCCGAGCTCTTCAAGCAGTTTGTAAGCGATGTTTGCTGAGGCGAGGTTGGGTAAAATCAACACGTTGGCAGGACCGACGAGTTCCATGAACGGGTATTCTTCCTGAACCGCGGGATTGAGGGCCGTGTCGCTTTGCATCGGCCCGTCGATCATCAAGGTGGGGTCGAGCGTCCGGGCGATTTGGACCGCATCTTCAATGCGTTCGCTCCGCTGAGCGCGGGTGGACCCGAAGTTGGAAAACGAGAGCATCGCCACCCGAGGGACCACACCAAATCGGCGTGCAACCTTCGCGGTTTGGACGGCAATTTCAGCCAACGTTCGGCTGTCGGGGTAGACGTTCACGGTCGCATCCGCGAGGAAGATGGTCCGGCCCTTGACGTTCATCATGTAACAGCCGATGACGCAATGGGCGTCGTCCGCTTTGCCGATGAGTTCCAGCGTTGGCCGAAGCACATCGGCGTAATTCCGACTCACACCGCCGACAAACCCGTCAGCATCGCCTGAATGGACCATTTGCGCCGCAAAGTAGGGTCGGCTTTTCAGCAGGCGAGCGGCGTCGGGCCATGTGGTTCCCTTCCGTTGACGTCGCTTGAAGAAAGCGTTGGCGTAGACGGTTTTTCGGCGTTCGTCATAGCGGGGGTCGCAGGCTTCGTAGGCGAAGTTCAGACCGAGTTCCTCGACCATGCGGTCGATGCGGTCGACCGGCCCGAGCAAGATGGGAGAGCAGATGTTTTGCTCGACCAATTGGGCCGCTGCCCGAAGCACGGATTCTTTGTCGCCTTCGGGGAAAACGATGCGTTTGCCTTTGCCCTTGACCTGGTTGATGACTTGACGCATGACGGAGTAGGATTCGCCGAGGCGTGCTTCCAATTCCTCCCGGTAACGAACGAGGCTGAATTCCTCGGGCGTTACCCGAGCGACGCCTTCCTCAATCGCCGCTTCCGCAACGGCGGCAGCTTCCCAAATCAACACGCGTCGGTCAAAGGGTTTGGGAATGATGTATTCCGGCCCGTATTGCATGACGACGCCGTCGTAAGCAGCCGATATGTAGTCGGGAACCGGTTCTTTGGCCAGAGCTGCAAGCGCCCGGGTAGCGGCCATTTTCATGTTCTGCGTGATGTCCCTCGCCCGCACGTCAAGCGCGCCGCGGAAGATGTAGGGGAATCCGAGCACGTTGTTGACTTGATTGGGGTAATCCGACCGCCCGGTGGCGATGATCGCGTCTTCGCGAACCTTCAGCACCTCTTCGGGCGTGATTTCCGGCGTGGGGTTGGCGAGCGCGAAGATGATCGGTTTCTCAGCCATGCTGGCGACCATCTCGCCGCTGACAAGACCACCCCGGGAAAGCCCGAGCATCACGTCAGCGCCTTTCAGGGCGTCCGCAAGTTCACCGGCGGGCCGATCGTGGGCGAACGGCGCCTTGTATTCGTTCAGTTCACCGGCATCCAACCGAGCCTTGGTCACGATGCCTTGGCTGTCGACCAGGGTGATGTTGGCCATCGAAACGCCAACGGCAACGTAGTGATTTGCACAAGCGATGGCCGATGCTCCGGCGCCGATGACCACGACCTTCAGGTCGCCCAAGGCCTTCCCTTGGAGTTCGGCTGCGTTCAAGAGGGCCGCAGCGGAGATGATGGCGGTCCCGTGTTGGTCGTCGTGCATCACCGGGATATCGGTCGCTTCGGCAATTCGCCGCTCGATTTCAAAACACTCGGGCGCCTTGATGTCTTCGAGATTGATGCCGCCAAAGGTTTTCGAGATGTTGACCACGGTGTTGATGAATTCCTCCGGGTCTTCGGTATCGACCTCGATGTCAAACACATCAATGCCGGCGAAGGTCTTCAGCAAGAGTCCCTTGCCTTCCATCACGGGCTTGCTCGCCAGCGCACCGATGTTGCCCAAGCCAAGCACGGCCGTCCCGTTTGAGATCACGGCAACGAGGTTGCCTTTGGAGGTGTACCGGTACGCATCCTCAGGACGCTTTTCAATCTCAAGGCAGGGGTAGGCCACGCCAGGAGAGTAGGCAAGGCTCAATTCGTAAGCCGTTGAATGGGGTTTGGTGGGAACGACCTTGATCTTCCCCTTTGGTTCCGCTTCGTGGTACTCAAGCGCCTCTTTGCGGAGCAGACGGTCCTTTTTGTTCAACGACATACGAAGTCCCGGCACCATGGGAGAGGGTGGGGTGTTTGAGTGTTGTGCGGAAACGGACCGTTCGGGCACCAATCCAAGGCAAAACCGGCGACGGCGGAACCGAAACGGACCCGTTTTGTCCCCAAATCGCTGAATCATTGTTCCATCAATCAAGGGCCTGTTTCAAATACGGGGAAAGACCCGTTTCCTTCATGAACAAGGCGAATCGGGCACATGGCCGCTCGCAAAAGCGCCGAAAGGCCGTTTCGATGGTGGCCCTCATGCTCTTGATGTCCATGAGTCCGTTGTTGACCTTGTCCACGGTTTCGGCCCATGCCGAACCCAGCGGCGTCTCGTGGCCGCTGGAGGGAAGCAACGACACGGGGTGGGTTCGCCTCGACGCATCGGGCGCCAACCCGCTCACCGGCCAACAAGCCACGGCCGACTGGAACCTTTCCTTTGCTCCGGGCGCCGTTCTCTCCAACGTGACCCTCGAAATCAGAGCAAGTGGTGAAGACGGGTTGACCATCAATCAGCCGCACCTCACCGTCAACGGCATGGGTACCTCGCTCTTTGATTGGCGGGGATTGGGCACGCTCGGGCAGGCCGACAATTTTGCAAGCGGCTCAACCTACACCGGTCGCTTGAACCCCAACAGCAACTCAGGTGCCGGATGGGATTTGCCGTCGGACGCCGAAATCACCGAGATGATCATCGAAGTGTTGTCGCCTTCCGATCCGCTCGTCTCACTCAGGCCCGTGACGTTTGAAATCAACGACGCCGAAGTGGACGACGCATCGGGCTTGCTCTACTTGGCTACCGCCACAAAACTCCTCCTGCTCAACGCCAACAACGACCCCGTCATCGTTGACGCCTACGACTTCGAGTCGGAAGGCGGGGTGTTGGACATCGTGGTTGACGACACCAACGCCGTGCTTCATTTGCTGCTTGGCGATGGGACCTTCCGAGCCATGTCGCTCGTCGACAGCAGCACCCTCGCTGCATTGGGCGACGGCGAGGTCGACCGCTTCCTGATGACCGGGGCCGGCGATGTGTTCGCAGCCGGCGGGACGGGATTGTACGAGTGGGACGGTGGTGCTTGGAAGCAGCGCGTGGTGTCCACCTCCAGCGACGCCCCCTCGCAGGCTCTGGCCATGGCCGAAGTCAACGGCATTGTGTACGCCTCCATCGAAGGCGCGGGCGTGTTGCGGTACAACACCGCCAACGCTCAGGCGCTTTCCACCTGGTCAACCGCCAACTCCCTCCACTCCGATAACGTGGTCCACATCCTGCCCTCCGGAAACCAGTTGCTCCTCGGTTCCACCGACGCAGGCGTCGGACGCTTCGATTACGCCGCTGGGTTTTGGCTTTCCACGTGGACCTCCGCCAATTGGCTGGACAGCGACGACATCGCCGGTATTCAACGAGTAGGGAGCGTTCTCTACATCCTCAACGGAGATTCGGTTCATACCTACAACGTCTCCAACGGGGTGTTTTCCACCAACTACGACCTCGCAAACCTCAACCTCGCCGGAATCGGTGCGTCCCTGCTTCTGTGGGATGGAGCAGGAGTTGGGTCGCCATCAACACCCGCACTTCTGGTCGACGATGCAAGCGGAACCTTGGCCCACCTTAGCCCCGGCCAAGCCCCCTTCTTCGAGGGCAACATCGTCCTCGCAAGCGGACCAGCAACCACGGAAATGATCGATATCGTTGAACTTGACAACATCCTCTACATCTCGACGGGCGACGACTCTGGAATCTTGCGCTACGACATCGGGAATGCCGTTTGGATGACGCCATGGACCGGCTTAAACGACAATGCTGTGGCCTTGGTGACGGCACCTTCCTCCACAGGAGCCACCTCCTTGTTTGCAGCAACATAGGCCCAACCAGCGGTCAAAGAAATGAGTCAAGCCGGCCAAGTGCTCACCACCTACGACGGAACCTCGGGGTGCTACCCTTCAACCTCGGAAATCGTGAGTTTGGCCGTCGATGTGAACAACGTCGTGATGAGTCTTGACAGTGGGGTGTTCGTTCACTTCCAACGTACGGGCCAACAGGCCGGTGCATGCACGGCGTACGACACCGCAAACGGCTTGCCCTCTTCGTTCCTTGGTGATGTGGCTCTTTTCGGCGGAAATGCGTACGTGGCCACCGAGGACAAGGGCGTGTTGCGCTACAACATCGCCAACGACACCTGGCTCGAGCCTTGGGGCTCCACGGGCATCAACGGCGTCAACAATGCTCCCGTGGCCATGGTCGGTGATGTGCTGCACCTCGGCCTGCAAGGGTACGGCGTGGTTCGCAAGGACATGAGCACCGGGGAAATTCTGTCACCGCTTTTGGCGTCAAACCAAGGCGGTGTTCTGCCCTCAAACCAAATCTACGCCTTGGAATCCGACGGCTCAAATCTGTACATCGGAACGCAGCAAGGCGCCCGCAAATGGGACGGGAACCAAGCGACAAATTTCGGCCAAGGAAGCACGTGGCAGACCCGACCCTTCCAGTTCTTTGATTTCGTCATCGACGGAGGGGATTTGTATGCGGGAACCAACATCGGCGTTTGCAAATACACCCTTTCCACCATGGCCGTCAGCGATTGTCAAAACGTCTACGACGGCATGCCCAACTGGGCGACCTACAGCGTGGGTGTGGATGCATCCTACGTCTATGGGGGCACCAACGACGGCGTTGGACTCATCACCAAATCCAATTTCCAACACGACACGAACTGGGGCGAAGGAACCCAAACAGGAAACGCCGTGGTGGAGATCATGGGCGACATCGCCTACATCGGCACGGAAGGCTTGGGCGTGCTGCGCTACAACATCACCTCCAATCAGTGGTTAACGCCGTTCAACGAAGACAACGGTGTTCTCGACGGTGGAAACGACGACGTGACGGGTTTGGTCGCCGATATCCGCCCCAATCTGCTTTGGGTTGGCGGCGACGACGGTTTCCAACTGATCAACGTCACGAACGGCTTTGAAGCCTTTGACATCGAACGCAACAGCAACCTGTACACCGCTTCTGGACCGCCCCACGAAATGGTGATTCACAACAACATCCTCTACTATCACGCCAGCACGGCAAGCGATGAAGTCAGTCGCCTTGACGTCGCCAACGTCACGGCGCTGAGCAACCTCGACATCGGGGCACAAGTCGGCGAAAACGGGGGCGACATCACGTCCATGGAAATCGTCGGCAACGAGTTGCTGGTGAGCGTGGTCTCGGGCCAGTGGTGGAACGCCGACGGGTCGGGTGGCATCGCTCGCTGGGACACGGTGAACACCTCGTTCGCTCCAAACGTGCTTCCAACGGGCTCCATCGACCGCGTCACCGCCTACGAATCGTCCGCCGGCAACACTTGGGTGGCGTGGGGCGAATTGAAACTGGACCTTTACGACGCCAACCGTTCCCTCGTGAACTCATGGACCTCGTTTGACCTCCCGATTCGAGGCATCGTTGAATACGACGGTGAGACCTTGTTTGCAACCGAAGACGGCGTGCTCCGATACAACGAAACCACCAACCAGTGGAACTCGAAGTGGGAAGCGGGCAACGGCCTGCCCAGCAACGCTGGGAGCCGTTTCTTCGAACTGTGGACCGACGGTAACGACCTCGTGATCGGCGGCGCTCGCTTTAGCAACTTCGGCGGCTTCCAAGAGGGGATCATTTCCCACCTCAGCGCCTCCGGAGCTTGGACAACCTACCCGGCAGACTCGCTGGCCAACGTTCCGGACGGCTATCCGATTTCGATGGAAATGTGCGGGGGCGTGCTGAACGTCGCCATGTACAACGGTAACGGCGGCATCGCCCGTATCGATCTGCAAAACGGAACCCTCTCGCCGCTCGCCAGAACGCAACTCGACGGTATTGGGCCCGCATCGGTTACCTGCGACGCCCAAGACACCCTGTACATCGGCTACTACAACGACAACCAACCCGTTTCCCGCTACAGTTACGTTTCGGGAGCCTTCCTTTCCAGCCTCACCACCTCAAGCCACAACCTGCCCAGCGACCGCGTTTGGTACGACGGTCTCGCCCATTCCGGCACGCAGCTCCTCGTTGGACACGGCATCGGCCTTTCTGGAACCAACGTCATTGGTGGAGGCTACTCCGCCTTGGTCGCCAACGGCGCCACAGCGCTTCAGGCTCAAGTGTACAGCGGTGGGTCCTCCGTGACCTCCTTCCAGTGGCAGAGCGGTTCATCGCAATGGCTCATCGGTCAAGCCGGCGGCGCCTCCGGTTACAGCCATGTTTCGAGCCTGTCGTCAAACGGCATGCAGAAGATCGTCGACCTCCCCGGATTGGTCAGCGGCCAAGTTTCCGCCATGACCGCCAACAGCACCCACATCTGGGCCGCAACCGGAGGCGGACAAACGGGCGGCGCTGGAAATTTCGGTGGAAGCGGCACCGGACTTCTCCAAGGCATCTTCCTGCCCAACGGCAGCGTTGAATGGACCTACGGCTGGACCCTTCCGGGCAACACCGTCGCCAACGACCTCATGCTCAACGGTGGCGATTTGTACATCGCCTCAAACCCCGACGGCTTGTACAAACTCAACCTCCGAACCCAGTCCATCACGGCCGTATCGGGCTCCCTGCACGGGAAGTTCGACACGATGCACCTCTACAACGGCGAATACGTCATCGGTCTAGCGGGTGACGGTGGAAGTCCGCCGGGCGTGCAGATGTTTGACCCCTCCACCGGGCAATTCGGGAACGGTCGCCTCATCGCTGGCCTCCCGTCCAACATCATCAACGGGTTCACCTCCACGACCGACGTTCTCTACATCGCCACCAACGGCGGCATCGGCCGGTGGAATTACAGCACCAACGATTGGATGGATTCCATTACCGCAGGCAACGGATTGCCCAACGACATCGTGGAAGACGTGGTCTCGGTCGGCGACGACATCTACATGGCCACGCCTTCCGGCGTGTTCGTTTGGGACGCCTCCACGGGCAACGGCACCACCATGACGACCGCCAACGGTTTGATGGGGCAATCCGCTTGGGGTTTGGTCAAACATACGAGCAGTTCAGGCTCGGTCTCCGTTCTCGTCAGCCACGACGGGCGAGGCGCTGAGCGACCCGGCGTGAGCATCGTTGACGCCACCACCCAGCAGGTCACGTCGACCCACCGCTTCGACCAACTTCCGTCCAACACCGTCACCTCACTCACCAGCGATTGGTGGGGCCTGCACATCGCAACGGACGGCTGGCCGCTGACCCATTGGAACGCCTCCAGCGGTGATTTCGAAGACGGGGTTCGCTTCACTCAAGTGCAGTACCCTGTCCACAGCATGTTCAGCAACGGCGACCAACTCTTGGCCTTGGGCGGCGAAAACGACGGCATGCTGGTCGAAACCAGAACCCTTGCGCACGCTTCCCTGCAAACCTTCCGCCCGGGCAGCGTAACCGGTGGAACCTTGGGTGCGAACACGATTTGGATCATCACCGAGGACGGCCTCCAAGGCTGGGCCAACAACCGACAATACGCGCCGGTGCAAGAGATCAGCATGCGTCGAGCCTTGCCTCTGACGCTGCGAGCCATGAACAACGGCGGAGGCGTGGACGTGAGCAACATGACCCACCCCGGCATGCCCGTCCAACTCGTCGACGCCGCCGCACCGTTCCAACTTGACAGTGCTCAAGGAACGCCGGGCGTTCACAACCTCCTCTTCCAAAACGTACCCGTGGTCATGACCTCGCCCGTCGAGGGCGCTGCCGTCTGGGCCAAGGCCGTCTCGCTCGAGTACGACGTCACCCTGAACATCAGCGGGGACCCTGCGCTCGGTTTGAATCTGCAGGACGCCGTGGACAACGGCCAACTCTTCAACAACACGCGGCACGTTTCCCTTCGCCTGTATTCACCAGCCAACGGTTCGCTTGAAGCGCGCATCACTTACGATTACGTTCGCTCCGACACGCCCGTCGCCATGGAGGGGTTGGTGGATCGGCCCGACGACGGCGGGAGCACGCTCACGGCCTCCTGGTCGCTGGTTCACGACGAAGACTTCGCTCGCTACCTCATCTTCGTCAACGAAGGGCCGTGGAGCACTTCACCCACCGAATTGATGCTGCAGGGACAAAGCCCTGACAAAGCCATCTCCCTGCACAGTCGACTCTCGGCAGATGTCGAGACCGCCAACGGTCAACCGCTTCAAGACGGCGTGGACTATTACGCCACCGTCGTGGTCGAGTACAGCGATGGACGATGGGGCGAAGTGGCCGACGCTCTCGGCCCGGCAAGCCCCAGCGACGAAATTCCCGGCGCACCCCTGTGGGCCTCTGCACAGGCGCTTGGCAGTTCGGGCGATGACGGCGATGTGGAGCTTGAGTGGGCTCGTTGCACAGCGCTTGACCTGGCGCGTACGAACATCTACGTGGCCACCACGCCGATGACGGACGCCTATGGACGGACCCCCTACACCTCCATCGCACCGAACGAGGGCAACCTCTCGGTTCTCTCGCTCACCCCCGCCGTGCCCGTCTGGATCGGCTTGACATGCGTTGATGAAGCCGGTCAAGAGAACCTCGCCAACGTGACGGTCGTCGGACCCATCGTCCCAACCGGTGAACTCAATGACAACGAGCCCCCTGAACCGGTTGAGGGAACCGCTGCGAGCGACATTCCCGACGACGAAGGAGGACGTTTGCTGGTCACGTGGAACCAGAGCGATGCTGAGGACTGCGCCTTTTACACCGTTCTGATCAAGCAGGGCGACCATGTGCCGGAAAACGGTGAACGGTCCGGTGTTGACGGCTTTTCGCAAGCCGCCGTCGTCAACCCATGCGATGAAACCGAAGCGGTCATCAGTTCCATGGACGGCGTCCCGCTCATCGACGGCCAAGTCTACACCTTCGGCGTCGTCGCATACGATGTCTGGCTCAACGGGAACACGGACGAAGTGACGCTCGTTACGGCAACACCGTTCCAAAACATCGTCGGCCAAGGCAGCACACCACCCCGAATCACGTCCTTGATGGCCTTTGACCACCCCGACGACGACGGAACCGCCATCGACGTGGTTTGGGAGCCATCGACGGTTGACGACTTTGCATCCTACACCGTTTGGGTGTCCAATCGTCCCGTCTCGAACCTTGCATCGGCGTACGCAGCCTTCGGCACCGACCCCGATGCTTGCGGTTGCTTTTCGTTCAACAAGCAGTGGATTGACGAGCGAACAAACCCCATCGAGTTGACCCTTTCCACCGCCCTCTACGTTCCCGATGGCGGCGAGTTGACCGACGGCACCCTCGGCCTCATTCAGCCCGATGTGGACCTGTACGTCGCCGTCACGGTTCACGACCTCAAAGGCAACGTCCATCTCACGAACTTGACGCAGGTCACCGTGACCCCCATCGATAACCAAAACGACATCACGGCGCCTGACCGGGTCACGGAACTTGACTTGCGAGACCGTCCCAATGACGACGGTACGGCTCTCTTGCTGGACTTTGAACCCTCAACCTCCGGCGACGTGGCCTTCTACGAGGTCCATGCAGCAACCTACGATTTCGCTGGTGCCGTCACCGCTCAACTTCCTTCCGTCGCCACCTTGGGCAGAAATCCTGCGTTCCCCGTCGTCATCGATCTCGTTGCAGGCGACGCCCCCGTCGTGCCCGGCCAAGAGATCTGGGTCGCCGTTGTGGCGGTCGACACCTCGGGCAACGCCCACACCACTCAACTCACCATGGTTTCCGCAGCATCGACCGATGAAGGGGTGACCGATGCAGGCATCTACTTGCCGGACATTGAAAACGTAGAAGCAGCGTGGTTTGAGGACACGAACATCCTTGTTGAATGGCAGCACTCGATCGACGCCAATGTACGGGGCTACCATGTTTACATCAGCGACGAAATGTTTGTTTCAACCGAAGACGCAACGATGGTCGGCCAAACCGTGTCGGACAACACCTTCCTCATCACGGCAGAAATCTTCGATGAACTTGACACCGCCTCGGCGTGGTTCGTTGGCGTCGTTCCGTACGACGATACGGTGGCAAAATCAACCGTGGAATCGGTCAAGGTTGACCCCCTTCAAACCGATGAACAGGTGGGCGAAACCTCCGACGAGACCGGACAACTCTCGCTCGACTCGCTCCTGACGGGCCCCAACATCATCGCTGCTGGTATGGTCATCATCATCCTCTTGCTCCTTGTTCTGGTCGTCCGCTCTCGAGGCGCTACGTCCCGGAAAGCCAAGGGATGGGAACTTCAAGAAGCGACGTGGGGCATCCAAGACAAGGACTGGAGCGATGTCCCACCGGCGCCTCCATCCATGGCCGCTCCGGCTCCGCCCCAAGGCGTACCGACGCAGCAGGCCAACGACATCTTTGCCGCCGCCGATCAAATCCGAGCCGAATCGACCGGACGCGAGGTCTACCAGCAACAGCAACCTGTTTTGCGACCACAGGTTGACCCGTCCCTGCTCGATGGTTTGCTCGATGAGACACCGGCAACGCCGAAGATGCCGCAAATTGACACGTCCTTCCTCGACGACCTGTTGTGAGGCGACCTCATGGGCGTCCAAGGTCCCCGCAGCGAGGTGTTCACCACCGTGCGGGCCGACGCAAAGGGCAACGTGGCGGATTGGCCGGCTCACCTGAATCGCCTCCAAGCGCATGCAAAGCGCCTGCGCATCGCCCTGCCCGAACCGCCTTCGCTTGAGGTGCAAGGCGACGGAAAGGGGGAGACGTTGGTTCGAATCGGCTTTCAGCCCGAAACCGAAGCCTGGACCGTAACCCAGCGGCCGTTGGGCGTCCACAACGAAGACGTCGACGCCATCAGTTATCCTGCCCCAAGATGGAACGAGCGCACGAACGGGTGCAAACACGGACAATGGGAGGCGTACAACGAAGCCAAAGAGGCCGCCGAACAGGCAGGTTGCGACGTGGCGTTGCTCGTCCACGACCACGCCATCGTTGACGCTGACCGAGCAACGCCCATGGTGCTGGATGAAGACGGAACGGTGTGGATGGCACCGGTGGGCGACGGCGGCGTTGAAGGCATTGCTGCTGCCGTGGTTGAAGCCGCCTTGCCTGCCTTGGGCTTCCCCGTGGTCCGAGGCCGTCTCAACGAACGAACGGTGGCGAGGTGCGCTGAAATGGTCGTGGTCGGCACGGGCATGGGAGCCTGCAGAATTGACACCATCGATGGCGAAACGTTGGGAGATTCAATGGCGCTCTCGCAAACATGTCAAGCCGTGTTGCGGGAACATTTTACCAACAAGGCCACGTGGTCCACAATGGGGCAGGAACGTGGCGCATGACATCATCGCCATCGCTCAGCGCTTAACCGAAGAAGGGGTGTTGGGGGCTCCTGCCCTTCGTTTCGGATCGCCCGACCGTACGATGCTGGTCTCGGCAGGCCCTGCTTCCCATTTGGCCCGGTGGTCGTTGCTCAGCGGCCCGACGAAGCAGCGGGTGACGGTTCGTCAGCCCTCCCGTGAAACGATGCCTTCGGCTCAACCCCATTCTCCGCTCGCCGGAGAAATCCGGCTGGTCGAAGAGAAGCCGCTCCTGCAAGCCGAAGTCGAAGAATGGAAGCATGGCTCGTGGTACCACCGCGTCACCCTGCGGGCGACCGACCTTGGCGATTTGATGAAAAAATTGAGGGCCCAGACGCCAACGGAACCCTTCCTGCACCCCCACGCCTCCTCGTTCCCCAAAGCCCCGTTCTGGTGCGGTGGTTTGGCGTACGATTTGGTGCAGTGGACCCAGCCGTTGCAACTGCAACACCCACCTGCCGAAGGCGCTTTGCTCGCCGTGCTTTGGTGCGTCACCGAAGGCGTGGTGGTAGAGAACGGGACGGGAGAGGCGACGGTGTTCGGAAGCGACGAGGTTTGGTGCTCAAAAGCCGAGGCGGCCATCGCCAAGCAAGGGCATTTGGAGTCGTTGCCCGAAGCCACGCACCATCGGGAGGTGGTCACGCACACCGACGAAACGCATCAGGACAACATCGAAGCGGTTCGTGCAGGCATCGTCAACGGCCAGGTGTACCAGGTCAACATCGGAAAACACTGGCAGGGCGAAATCGACGACCCGTATGCCGTCTTTCAACGCCTGCTCGCCACCAACCCTGCGCCGTATTCGGCATACGTTGAAGCCGAAGACCTCGGTTTTGCTTTGGCGAGCTCCTCGCCCGAATCCTTGCTCACCTGTCAGGAGGGGCGTTTGTCAACTTCACCGATCAAAGGAACCTGCCCCCAAGGGGAAAGCGATGCGGAGCGAGAGGCGTTGCGGAACACCATGTTGCAGGACCAAAAAGAACGGGCGGAACACCGCATGCTCGTGGACTTGATGCGTAACGACCTGACCCGAATATCTCAACCCGGAAGCGTTGTTGTGAGCCGATTTGACGTGGAGGCGTATGCCAATGTTCAGCATTTGGTCAGCCACATCACCTCGCAATTGGGCGAGAACCTGTGGTCGGGCGAAGCCCTGCAAGCCGTGTTCCCCGGCGGCTCCATCACGGGCTGCCCTCGCACGATGGTGTGTGCGGTCATCGACGAACTCGAACAGATGCCAAGGTCCTATTGGACCGGTTCGGTAGGGTACATCGACGTCCACTCGGGAGCATGTGCGTGGAACATCCTGATCCGAACCCTCGAGGCGCACCGGAAAGGAAACCAATGGATGGCGTCGGTTGGGGCAGGTGGAGGGATCACCATCGCCTCCGACCCCATCAAAGAGGTGGAAGAGGCGGCGTGGAAAGGCTCAGCCCTTCGCGTGGCGGCAGGATGGATGCGAAACGAACACACCCGCTTGCCCCAAGCATCGCTGAGCATCCATCCAATCCATGCAGAAGCGCCCTCAACCGTTCCCGAGGCAAAAGGAATCATCCAATCGTTGAACCAAGCGCTTCGTCAAGAACACCCCACGGGGGTATTGTTCGTCGACAACCTTGACTCGTTTTCGCTGAACATCGCGGATGCCTTTGCCCAACTTGGCCACAACGTGACGATGCTCGAGGGGCGCTCGCCCAGCATGGACCCGTACGTTGACCCGGTCGCCCTCAACGACCTGCTCGACCGCCTCCAACCGACCCACATCGTGCTCGGTCCGGGCCCGGGACGACCTGACGACGGGACGCTCACCCTCGCCTTGGCGCATCACGCCTTGGCCGGTCAACTCAACGTGCCCGTTCTCGGCGTTTGTTTGGGCCATCAGGCCTTGGCTCAAGCCGATGGATGGAACGTCGTTGCTGCTCCCGACGGACCGGTGCACGGCGTTCCCGTCCTCGTCGAGCACGACCGAACGGGACTTTTTGCTGGGGTCAGCACCGAGGGGATGGTCTTAACGAGGTACAACTCGCTGGTGGCAGAGCGACCAAGTCAAGCCGTGTTGTTGACGAACGCCACCGAAAAGGAAACGGGGCATGTCATGGGTTTGCAGCATCCCTCCTTGCCGATTCACGGGCTGCAAGTCCATCCAGAATCGGTCGGATCACCAAACGGAAAGATACTGTTGAAGGCCTTTCTTGAAATTCAATCGGATGGTTGAAGAATCCCTTGCCGTTGGGCGACATGAGGAACCGCCATGCCAGCCTGTCGTCACTGCGGAAGCACGTATCCACGGGAGTTCTTCATCCACGGAAACGGACCCAATGCCCAAGTTTGCGTCCAATGCGGCGTCGACAAAGGATTGGTCACCAAGGAAGAAGTCCCTGTGCTTTTCGACAAAGGGACCGCAGGCGCCCGATTCTCGACCGTGGCACGGCGTTACAGCATGTTCCTCTATTTGCCGTTCCTTTGGGTCTTGTGGGGAGCCACGCTCTCCGATGTTGAGCCCTGGGGCCTCTTCTTCCTCGGATTGCTCCTGCTGCTCACGCTCGCAGCGCCGGTGCTGTTCATCTACCGAGGTGGACGGTACTCCGGTGACATGGCTCGGCTTTCTCCGGCCTACGAACGCCCGAAAGGTCACTGAGCCGTTCATGTCTTGGCGTGAATTTTCAGGACATCGCCGTCGGCAAGTTCGTGATCAGCACCCACCACACGCCGGGTTCGTCCGTCAACACCCCGGATGAAGCCCGCACCCAAATCGGTGTGGACGTGGCTTGCAAGCGCCTTGGCGTGCATGCCCTTAGGGACGACAAAAGCATCGGGCAACACGCGCCCCTCGCCGTCAACCCAATGCGTTTCGTCCTGCACAGGATAGACGACGATCCGGTCGAGGCGGTCAAACAGCACCGTGTCGAGAAGACGAGCAAGCCCGGTGCCCTGCATCGTTTGCAATTTTGCGTGCATGTGACTCAATGCCTTTTGCTGAGCATCGTTCAGCGATGAGGCGGACGTCACCTCAAATGTTGGCGCCCCCGGACGGTATTGAATCAAGCCCGATTCGGTCGCTCGGCGAAGCGCCAGTTCCATGTCCGCCATGCACGGCACGATGGTTCGGTTGGCAAACCGGTCGACCACGCCCGAAGGCGAAAGGTCGGCTTTGTTCGCTGCGTAGACAATGGGGAAGAGGTGGAGGCGCAAACTTTGGCC